>JAAUYH010097380.1_pt1 | contig 13511 bp, 14 predicted proteins | sample 7278061 | NCBI WGS metagenome assembly JAAUYH01 (sample SAMN14350203, study PRJNA611818) | marine sediment metagenome | isolation source: surface marine sediment (0.6m) | place: French Polynesia: Moorea | collected 2018-08
AATGATTTCGATGTTCCCCTCGGAATTAGCCACCGGGCCGATGAGTTTAGTCCAAGGTCAAATCTGTCCGGCTTTGAGTTTTAGCGTTATTTTAGACGAGAGCGGAGCGGTAGAAGAATATAGCATTCACGCCACCTCAATCAAACCGACCTATCGCCTCACCTACAACGATGTCGATGAAATGCTCCACCTCGGCATCGAAGCCGAATCGGAAATTGCCGAACTAGCAAAATGGGCCAAACAACGCGCCCAGTGGCGCAGAACCCAAGGCTCGATCGAAATCCACATGCCCGAATCTTCGATTAAAGTTAGCCCAGAAGATGAAGTAACCATCGAACTATTAGATAATTCCCAGTCTCGCCAATTAGTAGCAGAAATGATGATTTTAGCCGGAGAAATAGCCGGAAGCTACGCCCGAGACAATAACGTGCCAGTTCCCTACAGAAGCCAACCTCAACCAGAATTACCCCCACAAGAAGAATTGTTACAATTACCGGCCGGGCCGGTCAGATTTTGCGCTTTGCGTCGCTGTATGCCTCGCAGCGAAATGGGTACGACCCCATCCCGTCATGCAGGTTTGGGCTTAAATATTTACACTCAAGTAACTTCCCCGATCCGTCGTTATACTGACTTACTAACCCACTTTCAACTTAAAGCTCATTTGAGAGGAGAAGAACCACCATTTAGAAGTGAAGACCTTCAAGGTATTATCTACAGCGTAGCCGCTTCAGCCTACGAAGCAGCCTTAGTCGAACGGCAAACCAATCGTTACTGGGGTTTAGAATTTTTGCGCCGCAACAGCGATTGTGTTTGGCAATGTATGGTATTGCGCTGGTTGCGAGAAGATGAAAAACTAGGGATTATTCTCTTAGAAGAATTAGGGCTAGAATTAGCTCATCGCTTCGATCGCGATGTTTCTTTAGGCGATCGCTTAGAATTTATGGTAACTCGTGCCGATCCTCATCGGGATGAAATTCGCTTTCGCGAAATCGTTGCTAGCCCAACTCAATCAGCTAACTAATTGAAAACCTGTTTTTTGATAATTGTTTAAGAATACCTTGCAAAACGAATTTAGAGCCTCTCAAATCGTTTATTTAAAGCACCTTAATACCTCTTTGTACGCTCGCGTGATTCAAGTTGTTGCCGAACGTCAATTATGTTGGGTGCGGCCTCTGATGTTGGCGATCGCACCAGAAGAGCTTTTATCAGACTCAGACCAACCTGAAGTAATCGATCTGCGAATGAGTTCGGATTTACTTTGGCCGATCGATTTATTCGAGCCTGCGGTAGATACCGAAACTATTTCTTTATTGATACAACTCAAAACAATCGATTTTGCTAATTTCGATGAAGATCGCGCCCGTGCTTGTTTGCATCGTTTTATTCAAGGATTTTGGCAATCTCGTAATAGTAGGGAATAATCAGTAATAATTAAAAATTAATCTTTTTCACTTCTGCTATATTTTTGAAAACAGAATAACCCATACGGGTAAAATAGGAATATTCATAATTTATACAGAGAAAATTAACTTATGTCTTCTTCAGCCCCAGAAGAACAAAAACTAGATAAAGATCCTCAAGTTACTCCAGTAGAAGTTGAAACTTCCGAACCGGCTAACAAGCAAGTTCTTCAGTTTGGCAATCAAATATCTGGAACTATTCAGGAATTACTCGATGCTGTTGGTAAATTTTGGCAAGCTTATCAACTTCCCTTGCTCATTCTCGGCATTATTGTCGGAATAGCAATATTTCTCAAAATTTCCTTGACTATACTCGATGCTATCAATCACTTGCCTCTAATCAAACCATTATTAGAATTAATTGGCATGGTTTACACGCTTTGGTTTGCTTGGCGTTATTTACGCAGCGATACCAAACGTCAAGAACTATCTACCGCGCTGCAAAGCGTGCGAAAATCTCTTTTAGAGCGCAGTAACACCCAAAACTAAGATTAGAATAATTGAACTTTAAAAGTTAGTTCCTGGAGCGTCAAATCTTTAGGCTGACAAATTCAAATCTCAAGGATAGGATAAGATTCTTTATTGGTACGAAGATCGGTTAGTTGAGGCGGATACTCTCGAATTGAAAGTTGACGATCCGGGGTTACTTTACGGTGCTACGGTTTTCACTACTTTACGAGTTTACCATTCTTGTTTGGATTATCCCCTCACTAATTGGGTCGCCCACTGCGATCGCCTCAAATCTAGTTTACAAGCTTTTGCTTGGCAACTCCCCGATTGGCAAAGTTTGCGTTGCGGTGCCGAATGTCTCTTAAAATATTATCCGATCTTAAGAATTACAATTTTTCCCGACGGTCGAGGATTGATTCTCGGCCGTTATTTACCAGATAACTTACGGCAATTACAACAATTTGGTGCGATCGCTACCGTATCATCTCCTTCATTCAATCGCTCTCTTGCCCTGGAAAAAACTGGCAATTATCTAGCTCCTTGGTTGGCAAGAAAAGAAGCTTTAAAATTAGGTGCAAATGAAACAATTTTAACCGATCGAGATCGCAATTGGTTAGAAACTTCTACGGGAAATCTCTGGGGATATAAAGCAGGGATTTGGTTTACTCCCCCATTATCGGCCGGCATTTTACCCGGTATCGTGCGATCGCAACTGCTCGATCGTTTGCGCGATTTAAATTTCAAGATCTGCGAAAATCCTTGGGATTGGGATCTTGTCACCAGTTTAGAAGCGATCGCCTACAGCAATAGCGTCGTTGAATTAATCCCTTTTCACACCATTATTAGCGATCGCCCTAACGGTACTTTAAATTTCGATCCCAATTTTGCTTCGTTAGAAATATTACGTAGCTTTTTTACTAGAAAAGCACTATAATAGCCAAAAATCTGAGTAAATTACAGAGCATTTGTGTCTCAAATCAGTGTTTTTACTAATTGAGATCGATGAATCTTGTTTTTGAGGCTGCAATAATAACCATAGCACTTAAAAGCTTATCTCCTCTAATTGCTGAGTGGAAGGGGTATATGGGTGGGGTTCAAACCCCACTTTTGGATCTATACGAGTTAATCTAGTCATCTCAAAAATAATATTTTTCGTGCATTCTTCCTCGAGTAAAGAAACTTGAAATAAAGTAAGAAATCTTTTCTTTTCAGATAATTGAAGAAAAGATAATAAAATCGAAACGTGGATAATTATCAATAAATTAAAGGGAATTTGGGGTAAAGTAAAAATGATCTTAAAAGGAAAAACTCTGAACGATTTATTAGGAGCAGAAATAAACACCCTATTGAGCGATTGTCAAGTTTTTCTAACCGAAAATATAGATAATTCTATACCTTTAACTATTATTCTTGTAGAAAAATTCGCTCCCAGTTTCAACGCTGACTTGCAAACAAGTTTAGAGCAGAAATTAGAATCTTTTTTAAATAAGTATTATTCTCCACAAGCGACATTATTTTTAGGCACTGCTTGCGAAAATGAAGAGTTTAACAGTCAAGATACGATCGCCCGATTGTTTGAGTCTTTGCAAGGAAATCCTACTTTAATTTTAGAATCAGAAATTACAGCAAATTCTCTTAGTCTCAGCTTAGCTTATTGGGGACTGAATGAAACAGAGTACAGTTACAACAGTATTTTAGACAATTATCAATCTGCTAAATTAAAAGAAACAGATTATTTAGAAAAATTCTTGCTCAATTCTCGATGTTTAATCGCTAGTTGGATTTTAGATTATTACTATTTAGATGCATATGGAAAATCACCATTGCTGCCTAAATTCTTGCCGAAACTCATTAAAGTAATTGATTCTCGAACAGAAAAAGAGCAAATCTTAGAGCATTTAGTAGCTGGATACGATGCAATTTATCAAAAAACAGCTCCAGAAGAACCAAAATTAATTCCGCAACTCTATTTAGAATTAGCCACAGTTTTAATCGATTTAGAACGGAGAGATTTGGCTAAAAAGCTCGTTCAATCTTCATTTAAAACCTGGTTAAAATTAAATGGTTCTGGTAGTTTCGCTAGAAGAGATTTACTAGACAAAATGAGCGATCGCCTGTCAGATTCAGATCGAAAATATTTAAAAAAATTAAATAAAATATACCATCGACTCAACGAACCAGCACAAGCAAAACTAGTCGAACAATATTTGCGCCAAGTTAAAGCTTCGCAACAACTGATTTACTGGCAAGAATCGATGTTTAAAATGCCTATTTTCCGAGGCAAAATTTACTAAAAATCCGGTCTAAAACAGATTCTGTAACTTCTTCTCCAGCGATTTCCCCTAAAGCATAAATCGCCGCTCGGAGGTCGATCGTCCAAAAATCTAAAGGTAAACGATCCGCGATCGTTTCTCGAACTCTTTCTAAAGACATTTTAGCTCGAACTAAAACCTCTGCTTGTCTTTGATTGATAGCAAAATCTAAATTAGCAGCATTAACTCGATCCGATGCGACAGCATTTAAAATAGCCTCTTCTAAGCGATCGATGCCAAGATCTTTAGCAGCAACAGTAAAAACAACAAATTTAATTTCTAAAGGATAGTTTACCGTTTGCGGATCTTTGAGATCGCTTTTATTGATCGCTAAAATTAAAGGGCGATCTTTTACTTGTTGATAAATTTCCTCATCACCAGCAGTCCAACCAACTAAAGCATCGATAGTGAATAAGATCAGATCGGCAGTTTTTGCAGCATAGCGAGATCTTTCCACGCCAATTTTTTCCACCTTGTCCGATGTTTCTCTAATTCCCGCAGTATCTAAAACTTTGACCGGAATACCACCAACTACCAATTGAGATTCTACAACATCCCGAGTCGTCCCCGGCAAATCCGTCACAATAGCCCGATCGCTCCGACTCCAAGCATTTAATAAACTAGATTTTCCCACATTCGGACGACCGACGATCGCCACTTTTAAACCACTTCGCAATAATTCCCCGCGATCGGCCGTTGCTAAAATATCGTTTACCTCTTCTAATACTCCAGTTATACCCTCGCAAACTTCCCTTTCATTTAAAGGGGGAAGATCTTCTTCAAAATCAATTCTCGCTTCTATCTCTGCTAAAATATTCAAACAATTTTCCCGCAATTTGCGGATCGGATCGGCCAGCTTTCCTTGTAACCCAGCTAAAGCCACTCGAGAGGCGATCGGCGACTTAGCCCCAACTAATTCCGCAACACTTTCAGCTTGACTCAGATCCAATCTACCATTTAGAAACGCCCTTAAAGTAAATTCTCCTGGTTTGGCTAACTTAGCCCCTTGTTGAATGCACAATTGCAAAACTTCTTGGACTAAAATAATACCACCGTGACAGTGAAATTCAATGACATCTTCGCGAGTATAAGATCTCGGGCCTAGCATAATTAACAGTAAAGCCTCATCGACAATTTCTTGAGTTGCCGGATCTTTGATATAACCGTAAAGAATGCGATGAGTTGCCCACTCCTGCTTTCCCGGGGCGCAGAATAAAATTTTAGCAATATTTAAGGCATTTTCTCCAGAAAGACGAACTACACCGATACTACCTTGTTCCGGGACAATAGCAGTTGCGATCGCGGCTATAGTTTCTCTTTGTATCAACTTTTTCTAAATTACTAAATTTACTTTCAATATTATCCCTGAAAGGAGCGATTCAAAATTAACAACTGCAAATTTCAAGCTATGCTCTGCGGCGATCGCCATCGTAAAGTGGGGGATGAGCGAGAAAATGTGTGGGAGAGGGAGTATAGTTAGCGGGTATATTAAAAGAAATCTGCCATCCAAGGAACTGGACTAGAAAATAATAAATTTGCCGTTGATAAAGCTTTGAAAGTAGCATCTAAATGACCGATTAATTTTATTTGAGCTGGATTAAATAAACCGGAATATAGGCAACTCAAACTTTTGATATCAATCTTAAATTCACCTTTGCCACCTTTAATTACTTCTGCTTTTCCTTGACTAACTTGCAAGCAAAACTTACTATTATTAGGATGAATTTGTTCGTCTTTTACTTCTAAATGTAACTCTGTTTCTATACCTAAAGGATAGCCCCGCTGCATTAAAGCCGAAGCAACATCTATTATCCTTAACATCCAATATTCTTGATGATGTATTTTAGCTTTTTGTTCTGGTAAAAATAAAGATAAAGGATCGAGAGGCGAACTTTTCCAGCAGGCTTTTTTAAACATAGAGCGATGAGCTGCTAAAAAACTCCAAAAATCTTGAATTGCTGCTGTTGTTAATAAGGATTTATCTCTTACTTTAATTATTTTCTCTTCTTTTTCTCTCTCTTGAGTGAAAATTATATATCCTTCTGGTTCGCTCAAATCCCCCAATAAATAAGCATATACTTCCCTATCTTCGGATCTTTCTGTGATTCTTTTCCAAATACTTGAATGTCGCTCCAAATTTCCGTTATTATTTTGGGCTTGTTGGCAATATATATTCTCAAAAACCTGATATTCTTGAGGGTCAACTCGAGAAATTGAGAGTCGATAATTGTCGGTATTAATATTTGCTATTGGTATTTCCCAGATACAATAACTACCTGCTCGCTCGTAGCCGATTTTTTGGTACAGTCTTTGAGTCGCAGGATAAAGTACAGAAATAGAAAATTTCGAGTCTTTTAATTCTTCTATTAGGTAATCCATCAATCGATTTGCTGCCCCTTTACCGCGATATTCTGGAGCTATTCCTACCGCAGCAATACCAGCCATCGGAACTCTCAAACCACCATACCATTGTGCCATTGGGTAAATTGCTAAACCACCAATAATTTCCCCATTTTGACGCAGAATACGGAAATTTTCTGGCCCGATATTATTGACATAATCTTGCCAAAAACTATTAGGAGTGCCAAAACTTTGACACAATATTGTCCCGAGTTGTTTTGATTCTTTTAAGTCGCAAAGGGAACTATATTCAAATTTCATTTTTGATATTTTAGCAATAAATTTATCCTGGAGTGTTTATGGGGATTGAAATCAAGGAAAATCGCCATGCAACTTTTTATCCGTTTAGAAAAGTTTTTATATTGGATAAAAGCTTTCAATACAACTATATTACAAAAAGCAAGAAAAAGAATTAAATATTAGAAAAAAATAGCTTCAAAAACTTTTTTTGGGGTTATTCTGATAGTAGCTTAAAAGATATTTAAACTTTAGTTAAAATAAATAAACTGCCATCGCCACCACGACCAATTCTAATAGTGCGATCGATGTAAGTAATGTTTAAGCTAGGAATCCTACCTTTGGGATTACGAGCTTCTATGATTCTAAATGGGTCAAACAGGTTAGTTTTAAGCCCTAAAATTTGATTTATTCCTAGAAAACGCTGTTTGAAATTAATATTAATTTTTTGATTGGAAAGTCGATCGTCTTCTTCCTTAGCTGGTTCAAATATAGCTGATACTTTCACGTAACCTGACAAAAGACCGGAATTATGTTGTATCCAAGCTTTATTTTCAAAAGAAGCACTATGAATATCAATTACTTGGTAAATTTTTTCGACCAAAAATCCGAAAGGTAAACGTTTTAAAGAACGAATTTCTCTGGCAGTGGAATATTGTAGTAACCAAGCACCGTTCAGCAGATTAATATCAGATAATAAAGGATCTGGAAAAGCACTTAATTCTTCGAGATTTATCGTTAATGTTTCTATAAGTTTGACTTTGTCAGGGTCAATTTCTAAATCCGTAATCGGCGAATCAACAAAACAATTCAATTTTTTTTTAAGTTTTGTAATCTCAGAGAGTAAATTTTGCTTAATTTCTAATCGATTCTGAATTTCTACCATTATCTTAATACTTTGCTCTATTCAAAGAATATCGAAATTATAATAAAATTTACATCAAAATCAGTTTAATTTAAAATGAAACGCTCGACTATTAACGAATTAATTGCTGAGGCGATAGATCTATTCGATAGATATAACTTTAAATTACCGCCATTTGCATTTTGGAGTCCACAAACCTGGTCAGAAAAAGGCCATGAAGTAGATCCAATTCGCGATCATTGTTTAGGTTGGGATGTAACCGACTTTGGGCGAGGAGATTTTGGTCAGTTTGGTCTTGTGCTTTTTACTCTACGGAATAGCAAAAGTTATGCTGAAAAAATTATGGTAGTCAAAGAAAATCAAATAACACCGATGCATTTTCACTGGAAAAAAACAGAAGATATTATCAATCGTGGCGGAGGAAATTTAATCCTAGAACTATACAAATCTACAGCAAAAGAGCTAATTTCAGAAGAAAGTTTTTCAGTGGTATGCGATGGTTTAATCGTTAATTGTAGTCCTGGTGAAAAAATTGTCTTAAAACCTGGTGAGAGTATTTGCTTAGAACCATATGTTTATCATAAATTTTCTGGCGAATCAGGTAAAGGGACTGTAATTGTCGGAGAAGTCTCCAGCGTAAATGATGATATTAATGATAATCGTTTTCTTGAAGTTTTAGGTCGTTTTCCTGAAATCGAAGAAGATGAAAAACCAATCTATTTATTATGCAATGAGTATGGCAATACTGAGATTTAAGATTGTTTCTATTGAAAATTGGTACAGATAAATGTAATTTGTTATACACTTGTTGACAAAGCAAGAGGCAGCTCTTGCTACTTAATTTTAACTATCGCCATGAAAATATTCTTCCTGTAAATATTTCGTTGATGGCGGATCTTCGTTAGCGATCGACTGCGTCGATCGCCTATTACTTCGATAAGTTTGAAAGCTCAACCAAGGGATGATTATCCTTTAGACTCGTCTTCGGATCTTGGAAACCCTTATAAATAGGTTATTCTGCCATCAACGAAATATTTACACCTGGAAAATATTTTATGGCTAACGGCTCACCCAAACCTTCACCCGGAAATTCCCGAACAGAGTTAGTAGAATTTATTCTGAGCGTCAAAGACAACGATCTTTGGGTGGTGATTGCTCTGGATCGATTCTAGATTTATGTGCCTTTTAACTGACCGACGAGGTGAATTAATTCAGGTAAAATCAGTTTAGACAAAGCTAATTTAACCGCATTAGTCGAACCAGGAAGAGAAAATACTAGTTTTTGACCGTAAATTCCTGCTACCGCTCGAGAGGCGATCGCCCTACTGCCAATTTCTTGATAACTCAAAAAACGAAATATTTCCCCGAATCCTGGTAAAGTTTTGTTTAACAAACTGGCGATCGCATCGTAAGTAGTATCTCGCGGAGCAATCCCCGTTCCCCCATTGAAAATTAAAGCTTTTAAATCGTCTAAAGCGCACAGATCCAATAATTTTGCTTCTATTTGGGTAGGTTCGTCTTTAATTATTGAATAATGCTTGACTTGGTGTCCTGCTGCTTCGACTAATTGAGAGATTGCTCGACCGCTGCGATCGGTTTCTTCGGTACGAGTATCGCTAACTGTAACAACTGCAATCGAGATCGATCTAAAATTTACATCGGGGTGAGGATTTGATACCATGACTTGTTAATTGTTTGGGTAATTCAGAGCAGATCTGAAGTTTACCCTTAATCGATCTAAGATTTGCTAAATTGTAATCCTTGTGCTTCGGCATATCTTTCCATAAAGCGCATGAAACGATCCCAATCTTGCTGTGATTTCATAATATAAACCGCTTCGATAGCTTTGGCTTTACCGTTAATAAATTTACCTTTAACTTCTCGAGTTACGATTTCACCCTCGCTATCTATCATGTACATTCCGGTAATTTCTTCTTGAACGTCATCACCCAAGATTTTCGGAGATTCAAAATAGACAGTAGCAGTTCCTGTACTACCATCTTTAGAGCGGGTCAATCTTACGTCGGGTACGGTTTCTTCTGTTAATCCTCTAGAAAATTCGATTTTGGCCATAATTTGTAATATTTTATTGTTAACTATGCATTCTCCCTATTTTACATATTTTTTATAATTACGCTATTGTTGCGATCGAATTGATAGCAAGATTGGATTTTTCCGAGAACACTAATTAAATCTTTTGTCAAGTATTTTTCGCAAATAGTAATTTACACGTTGCAATAAATTATTATTTTTAAATATTTTAGTTTGACAAATTAACCTTCAAAATTTCCGCAATAATTCTTTTTGGCACGATAATCGAGACAACCGATCGCATTTTCAGTATTAGCTATTGTTGGCTGTACGGTGCATTTAAGACGATAATCGTCGGTAAAATACAAGCATTTACTGCAAGGTCTTTGATGCATTTTTTTGCTTCTGGCGATCGCATCCCGAGCTGCAGTAAATAGATTTGAAACTAATAAAATTACAAACAACCAGGCACAAAAAAAACAAACATAGGGTAAGACTGGTTGTATTGCTTTAATTAGGTAATAAAGAGTTGCGAACACAATAATTTTTACCTTACTTAATAAATCAAAAAGGTGGGGGCGAACCACGTTGAACGTAATGCCCCTAGGGAATTGTCTCCTCCCAGCCCCATTTAGTATTTACCCTCTACTAGAGTAAAAATCAACTCCCGGCTTGTAATAACTGAATTAACTGAGATAATTGTTGCTTGTTAAAAGCTTGAATTATAGCTTTAGCCGCTTGTTGCGGTTCTACAGTTATTAAAATTTGGGGTGAAGATGCTCCAGCAAGTTTTTCTAAGTTTTGACTTGGAACGACTAGGTTTCCTTTACCTAATACCAAATAATCGCTGCCCTGTTTCAGTTCTTTAATGATGACAGGGGCAAGAATTTTATAGGGGTGTTTGGGATTGGAAATTGCTCTAGCTGCTTTTTCGGTCAAAGTTTGCCAATTTTGCTCTTGAGGAGCTAATTTACCTAAATCACCGCATATTTGCTGTAATTTTTGACGGTTTTCTGGGGTCGATCTTTGTTTAAAGAGCTGCAACATTTGCCGCAATAGATTTTTAACCTCTTCGGTTATATCTACAGGGGCTGGTGCTGCGGCCGGTGCTGGTGCTGCTTGTTTTGCTCCCCCACCGAGTGCTTGCTTGAGATAATCTTGCAATTCAGCAAAATAAGGTTCTGCATCTTGCATGATTCCGGCGACTTCATTGTCTGGCAGTTCCATCGCACTTTCGAGACGTTCGACTAAATCTTGAAGAACGTCGTAACCTCTTAGAAATAGAGATTCTAGTCTTTGATCGACTTCGATCGAATTTTCTTTGAGAATTTTAAAAGCATCTTCGAGACGGTGAGCAACTTTTTGGATACTGTTGTAACCCAACATTGCCGCACCCCCCTTAATGGAATGAGCGGCACGAAAGAGTTCGTTAACTCTTTCTGTATCTTGCATTACTGCTCCTAACTCTAGAATTCCTTTTTCTAGGGTTTCGAGATGTTCTTTAGCTTCTTCAATAAAATAGCCTAATAACCTTTGCTGACTTGTGGTGTCCAAGGCAGTTTCCCTCAATTACAACTATTTGCCACAACGCAGGCAGTGTAATTTTATCCTTTATTCAGATTAATTATCTAGTTCGTTCTATTTCAAGTTCCCCTAAATAGAGCGTTGGAGCAAAAAAGATCTTATACCCACTGCCTTAGCACCATAATAATCTTCTTTTAAATTATCGCCAATGTACCATGCTTTTTCGGGTTTTAGGTCGTACTTTTGTAAAGCCGCAATAAAAATTTGGCTGTTTGGTTTGGCCGCTCCCACATTTGAAGAAATCGTAATGCTCGAAAAAAAATCTTTTAATCCTAGCTCTGTAATAACTGGATAAATACGACTGTCAAAATTAGAAATTATTCCCAATTCTACCCCTTGTTTTTGCCATTTTCTCAAGAAAGGAATCGTATCTGGATAGAGATGCCAAGGAGTAGCTGTAGCAAAACGATCATAAAGTCGGTTAAAAAACTCGTCAAAGTCTTCAAAGCGATCGCGGGCCAGAGCAAGAGTATAAGTTTTACTGACTACTTCGCGCCACCATTGACGTTCTAAGGCGGCGATTTGCTCGGATTTGGCTTCAGGGAAGGCTAAAGGTGGCGAACTAGAAAAAGCTTGTTTGAAGGCTCGATTGAGGGCTTTTGGCTCGATATTAACGCCAACGGGAGCGGCGATCTCGTTATAAATTTCACCTACACTCCCGCGCACGCCAAATAAAGTCCCCACAGCGTCTAAAAAAATTACTTTTGGGGCTTTCATTTATTTAGTCAATAAATCTATTGCGGGTTGACTTATCCAATTAAACCCTACTGCTAATTGATGTTTTAAAGTCGGCAAGCGATATAAATAAATCAGACGACGGGCTAAATGGGCTAAATTGCCGTCTAATTTGAGTCCTAAGCCGTTGAGAGTGGCACTATTAGTACCTAAAGTCATCATTTCCCCTAAAGGTTGGTAGCGAAACTCTAGCATCGGTCGTCCCGTTAGGGAAGCCCAAACGTTCCAAGCACAATAGTCTGATTGCTGAAAGGCTACTTGAGCGGTAGCATCGAGTTGCTGGCCGGTAGCGTCTTGACAGTCGGCTAAGTCGCCGATCGCAAATATATTCGGATCGCTTGCTGTTTGTAAAGTTTTTTTGGTGTTGATTAAGCCTTTTTTACTGCGATCTAAGTTTAAAGTTTCCACTAATCCGGCTGCTTTATTTCCTACCGTCCATAAAACTATGTCGACGGGGATAGTGTCTATTTTTCCTTTGTATTCTAAAGAGATTGAATCGCCTTTGACTTCTGTTACTGTTGTTTCTAAGTCCAGCCAAACTTCTTTTTCTTTCAAAGTTTTTTTGGCTGCTTCTCGATTGAATTCTGCAGAATTTTTGAGGATGCGATCGCCGCGATCGATCAGACGCAAACGCCCTTTTTCTCCCAGGCGATCGGCTAATTTACAAATTAATTCTACGCCGCTATAGCCGCCGCCAACCACTGCGATGCGAATTTTTTCGCGATTGGAGTTTTCTAATTCTCTGAGTTTCTCTTTGAGGCTGTAAGCATCGTCAATACTGCGAAACGGAATTGCAAATTCGGCCGCACCGGGAACGATATCTAGTGGGGTTTTACCTCCAATAGCTAAGACTAAGCGATCGTAATCTAGTTGGGAACTATCGTCGAGATATACTTGCTTTGATTCTGTATTTACCCCCGTTACGGTTGCTTGATGAAACTTAACGGAAGTATCGGCTAAGAGTTCTTCAAATGGTGGGGCAATTTCCCAGGTTTGCAATTCCTCTGTTACTAGTTCGTATAACAAAGGTAAAAACAAAAAGCGATCGTTTTTATCGATCAAAACAATTTCTGGTTTTTGGATATCTTCCCAGGGTAAGCTATCTAGGCGTAAGGCTGCGTACAACCCGCCAAAACCGCCCCCGAGAATGCAAATTCTTTTTAATGGTTCGTTCATGTCAACCAGGATTTTTGGGAACTGCTTTTAGGATAGCAATACTATTGAACTCAGAGGTCGGGGGAATTATTTTTATAGCAACTGAACTATAGATTAGGACACTAATTGTCAAAGCAGAGAATAGGTAGTAGGTAGTAGGTAGTAGATAAAATTGCCATAACCTTTACTTCGACTGCTATATTTCGAGGGAATTCTTAATCATGTCAATAATTACACATAAAATATGACACTATATTTTTGTACCGGTTTAATAACTAAGCG
>JAAUYH010197605.1_pt1 | contig 13511 bp, 11 predicted proteins | sample 7278061 | NCBI WGS metagenome assembly JAAUYH01 (sample SAMN14350203, study PRJNA611818) | marine sediment metagenome | isolation source: surface marine sediment (0.6m) | place: French Polynesia: Moorea | collected 2018-08
ACCGGCACCGGCTGCGCGGCCAATGGGGCGTGTCCGACGTGGACGACGCCGTTCATGGCGCGAGGCACCTCGTCGCAGAGGGCCTGGCCGACGCCGACCGGTTGCTCATTCGCGGCGGCAGCGCCGGCGGCTACACCGTGCTGTGCGCGCTGACGTTCCACGACACGTTCCGTGCGGGCGCCAGCTACTATGGCGTGGGCGATCTCGAGATACTGATGGGCGACACGCACAAGTTCGAGTCTCGCTACGGCGACCGCCTCATCGGCCCCCTGCCGGAAGCGCTCGAGCTGTATCGCGACCGGTCACCCGTGCGTCACGCCGAACGCCTCACCCGGCCGGTGATTTTCTTCCAGGGCCTGGAGGACCGGGTCGTGCCGCCCAACCAGACACAGATCATGTACGAGGCCCTTCGGACCAAGGGCATTCCCGTGGCGTGCCTGGAATTCGAGGGCGAAGGCCACGGCTTTCGCCGATCCGAGACCATCGTGCGAACGCTGGAGGCCGAGCTCTATTTCTACGGACGTATCCTCGGTTTCGTGCCCGCCGACGACCTGCCCGGCGTTACCATCGACAACCTGGATAGCTGATTGGCCGCGGCGGTCCGCCGTTGAGGGCCGGGGTCACCCCCCGATGCCCGTCACGGCCCCCGCGCAACACACGAAGGTGCCTCTGTGACCATCCCCATCCGCAGTGCGCGACACGCCATCCCTCTTGTCGCTCTCCTGGCCGTCGTGGCCGGTTGCGCCGGCCGTGCACCGGCCGTCGATCCGCCCTCGCCCCGGGCGCAGGATCTCGCGCGCGAAACGCTCATCGTCGATACGCACATCGACGTGCCCTATCGCGTCAACAAGAACTGGGTCGATGTCACCGAGGCCACCGCCGACGGCGACTTCGATTATCCGCGGGCACGGGCCGGTGGGCTTGACGTCGTTTTCATGTCCATCTACGTGCCCCCGTCGAAGGAAACCGACGGCGGGGCCCGCGAGCACGCCGAGAAGCTCATCGGCCTGGTCGAGGACATGGCCACGCGAGCGCCCGACAAGTTCCGCATGGCGCCGTCGGTCGAGGCGGCGGTGAACGCGGCGGCGGATGGACGCATTGCGCTGGCGATGGGCATCGAGAACGGCGCGCCGCTGGAAGGCGACCTCGACGCGGTACGTTACTTCCGTGATCGCGGCGTGCGCTACATCACGCTGGCGCACAGCAAGTCCAACCACCTGTCCGACTCGTCCTACGACACCGAGCGCCCGTGGGCCGGCCTGAGTCCCTTCGGCAAGACGGCGGTTCGGGAGATGAACCGCCTGGGGGTGATGATCGACGTGTCGCACCTGTCCGACAAGGCGTTCTACGACGTGCTGCAGACGACGAGCGTGCCCGTCATCGCCTCGCATTCCTCGGCGCGCCACTTTACGCCGGGCTTCGAACGCAACATGAGCGACGACATGATCGTGGCGCTGGCCGAAAACGGCGGCGTCATCCAGATCAACTTCGGATCGACCTTCGTCAGCGAGGTGTCGCGCGCCAACTGGCAGACGATGAAAGAGGCGCGCGACGCATTCCTTGAAACCAACGGCTACGAACCGGGCGGCGACGAACACGAAGCCTTCACAAAGGCCTACCGCGAGAAGATTCCGCTGGAGTTCGCCGACATCAGCGACGTGCTCGACCACTTCGACCACGTTCGCGACCTGGTCGGCATCGAGCACATCGGCTTCGGATCGGACTACGACGGCGTGGGCGATTCGTTGCCCACCGGCCTCAAGAGCGTCGCCGACTATCCTCGCCTCATCGACGGGTTGCTCGAGCGTGGTTACAGCGAGCAGGACATTCGCAAGATCGCGTCGGGGAACATCCTGCGCGTGTGGCGCGCCGTGGAGGCCGCGGCTGTCGAATAAACGTCGCCGCTGTGTGCTCGCGGGCTGCAGCACGACCACTCTTCACGTCATTGCGAGGAGCGCAGCGACGCGGCAATCTCCGTCAGGCTGTCGTGTGGTGGCCGGCGCACATGCCTCACGACAGCGTCAGGAGATTGCTTCGCTTCGCTCGCAATGACGCCTCGCACTAGCAGTCGTCGATTCAGACAGGACCCTGTGCCCGCGTCGTTTCATCCAGCGCGGGAATGACCTGGTCCACGGTGTCGACCACGGTCCACATGTCGCCGTGGTTCGCCTCGAGAAACTGCTCGTCGATGCTGCGCTCGAGCAGCGCGGTGAGCGCCTCGAAATAGCCGCCGGTGTTGAGGAGCACGACTGGGCCGGACCAGATTCCGAGCTTCTTAAGCGTCAGCGTTTCGAACAACTCCTCGAAGGTGCCGATGCCGCCCGGCAGGGCAACGACCGCGTGGCTGTCCGACAGCATGAGGTGCTTGCGGGTGCGCATGTCCTCCACCACCGTCAGTTCCGTGAGGCTGTCGTGGGCCCACTCCAGCTCCTTCATGAAGTTGGGGATGATGCCGGTGATGTGGCCGCCCTCCGACAGCGCGCCGTCGGCCAGCGCGCCCATGGAGCCCCGCGCGCCACCGCCGTAGATGACGTGCCAGTCGTCCTGCGCAAACGCAGCGCCCAGCGCACGCGCGTCATCGCGGTAGCGCGGGTCGCACCGGTTGCTCGATGCGCAGTAGACGCATACCCGGTGGTGACGGTCCTGCCGGCTCGACCGCGACACTCAGCCCAGCTCCAGGACGCGCACCAGCCAGCGCGAGATCTCGTGGATCTCCTCGGGACACACCGCGTGCTGCATGGGGTAGCTGTGCCAGAGCACCTCGTGGCCGCGATCATGGAGGAAGTCACGCACTTCCTCCCCCAGCGTCTGCACGACCACCGGGTCCATCGAGCCGTGCGCCATGAACACGGGTGTATCGGCATTGGCCGGATCGGCTTCGGTCTCGGCCTTGTCGATGAGAGGCAGGTAGCAGGACAGGCCCATCAGGCCACCGAGCCGATGACCGAAACGTAAGCCCGTGTGCAGCGCCAGCGCGCCGCCCTGGGAGAAGCCCGCCAGCACGATGCGCCCATAGGGAACGCCGCGCTCGTGCTCGCGTTCGAGCAGCGCGACGATGTCGACTTCGGCGGCCCGGATGCCCGGCTCGTCGACCGCCGAGCGGCGGTCCAGGCCCAGGATGTCGAACCAGGCGCGCATCGCCATGCCGAAATTCAGCGTGACCGGCCGCACCGGGGCATGCGGGAACACGAAGCGCACCGGGCTGGCGGCGGGCATGCGCAACTCCGGCACGATGGGTTCGAAGTCGTGACCGTCGGCGCCCAGGCCGTGCAACCACACAACGCTGGCAACGGGGTTGTCGCCAGTCTGTACCTCGACGGTTTCCAGCATGTCATCTCCGATGTCGAACCCGGGGGCGCGGGCGGCAAAGCGCGGAGTGTAGCAAAAGCAACCCGCCCGACCTGCAGGGCGGCCCGGCGGGGCGTATCATGACTCGCAGGCCACGCTGGAGGGAACCGCCATGCCCAAGAACACCGCCACCAAGATATCGGTCGACCGGCAGCTCAAGTGGTACGCGCAGCACAAGCGCAGGAATCCGAACCGGGTCGGCATACTCATCGAAGGCGACTCGTGGTTCACCACCCCGGTGCTGAGCTGGGAGGGCCCGACGCTCGTCGCCCGGCTCAAGCCCGAACTCACGGCGCGGCGCATCCCGACGGCCGTGCATCGACCCCTGGTGAAGCTGCTGGTGGACGAATTCAACCGCCTGCTCGGCGACCTGGCGCGATCGCAGCAGCGTTTCCACTACCTCGACCTGCGCGGACTGCTGGACGACCCCGCCGACTGGGCCGATGAAATCCACCCGCACAGCGATACGGGCATCAAGAAACTGCGCGACGCCTTCGTGGCGGCGATCCATGCCATACATGCCGGCGGCGCGCCGTCGCTGCTCGGCGGCGGCCGCATCGACGAGGAATATCGCTGCGGCTGAGCGCGCCGTTCATGCAGAGCGGCGTCACTGTGGGAAAATCAGGCTGTGGGAGCGGCTTCAGCCGCGATGATCTGCGGGATCGCGGCTGAAGCCGCTCCCACATTCGAAGCCGATCCTAACCCAGGATCGACAGGACACTCTCCGGCGGCCGGCCGATGGCCGCCGCCCTGTCGTCGACCACGACAATGGGGCGTTCGAGCAACTTCGGATGCTCGGCGACCAGGGCCAGCCACTCGTCGTTGGAGCGATCGTCGCCGGCGGCGAGCCCCAGCTCCTTCGCGATCGACTCCTTCAGCCGCATCATCGCCGGCGCCTCGACGCCGAGCAGCTTGCGTATCGCCTTCAGCCGGGTGAGAGACGGCGGCGTCTTCAGGTAATCGACGATCTCCGGCTCGATACCGCGTTCGGTCAGAAGCGCCAGCGTTGCGCGACTCTTGCTGCAGCGGGGGTTGTGGTAGATCACGGTGCTCATGGTGTCTCGCTCCCGGCCGCGACCGCGGCGGCCCGTTCCGGCTGGCCCATGGCGCTGAATAATGCCACGGTCCAGTCGCGCGCACGACGGGAACGCGGATCGTCGGCGCCGCGCGCCTCGACCAACCGCGCCAGGGCATCGGGCAACAGCGCCTCGGCCCCGTCGAGGTTGCCGTTCAGCGCGAGGCTGCGCCCCTTCACGCTCTGCCCGGTCGCCAGCAGCCAGTGATCGTCGGCCAGCGCCGACCGGCAGATGGCCAGCGCCCGTTCGATGGTCTGAAGCGCTTCGTCCGCCCGCTCCGTTGCGTTCAGCAACCGGGAATAGGCGGTCAACGCCGACGCGATGTACGGATGATCCGCCGGCAGGCTGCGGTCGTAGACGGCCAGCGCTTCCGAATAGGCACTCTCGGCGGCGTCGAACTGGCCCATGTCCAAGAGCAGCGAACCGAGGTTAGCCAGGTCGTAGCCCGTGTAGGTGTGGTCGTTACCGAGCACGCGGCGCGAGTGCGCCAGAGCTTCCCGGTAGTACGGTTCGGCGTCCGCCAGCTTGCCCTGCTCATGCAGCATGCGCCCCATCGCACCCGTCGTGGCGGCAATATCCGGGTGGTCTTCGTCGAAGAGCTGACGCGAGACGACCAGGGCGCGCCGGTAAGCCGCTTCGGCGTCATCGAAGCGCCGCAGCTGATGCAGCGCGACGCCGAGGTTGTGAAACCCGGTAGCGACCTCCGGGTGATCCTCGCCCTCGATTTCCTGGAGCAGGTCGAGGGCCCGCGACAGCACGGACACCGAAGTCTCGAAATCGCCCTGGTACTCGCGCGACTGCGCGTAATTCATCAGCGTCACCACGTATCCGTAGGTGTCGTCGACGCCGGCGCGTTCGAAGATGTCGAAGGCCTGCTGGAAAAGCGCCTCGGCGCGATCGACGTCGCCCGCATGAAAGACGTGAAAGCCGAGCTGATTGATGGCACTGGCCAGTCGGGGATCGTCCGGCGTCAGCCGCCGCTGCTGGACAGCCTTCGCCTCTTCCTGCAGCGCCACCGCATCCTCGTAGCGCGCCAGCTCGAAGTAGACCTGGCCCAGCCCGGTAAGGCTCTCCACCAGTTCTTCCTCGTCCAGCGGTCGGGTCGCCCGCACGACGTCGAGGGCCTGCCTGTGCAGGTCCGCCGCCTTCTCGTACTGCGCAAGACCCTGGTAAACGTGACCGATGGTGTTGAGCATCCTGGCCAGCATCGGCGGGTCGTCGGCCAGTTCGCGCTGCACACGCTCGGCACCCGCATCGAGGATCTCGCGCGCCGTGATCTCGCGCCCGCGCGACTCGCTGGGGTTGCCGAGCTGAAACACGTCGGTGAGCAGGGTCGTCACCTGCTGTGCCCGCTCGGCGTTGCGTTCGGCAAGGTCGCGCTCGTCGCCGAGTCGCAGCGTGTAGAAACTCACCAGCGCGGTGATGACGCCGACCACCATGGCGGCGGCGGCAAGACCGAGCCAGTGGCGTTGAACGTAGCGCTGCACGCGGTAGCCCACCGACGCGGGGCGCGCGATCACCGGAAGCCGCGCGAGGTGGCGACGTATGTCCTCGGCGAACTGTTCCGCCGAGCTGTAGCGGCGCTCCGGCTCCTTGCGCAGGGCCATCAACACGATGTTGTCCAGATCGCCCGACAGCGCGGTGCGCAGCCGTTGCGGCCTGGCGCCGTCGCCGTCCACGGGCCCGACGTTGAGGCTGGGGGGCTTGGGCTCGGATTCGCAGACGAGCTTCTCCAGCGACGTGCCCGGCGACGTGGCCGGATCGAAGGGCACCCGGTCGGTCAGAAGCTTGTACAGAAGCACGCCCAGGGCGTACACGTCGGTGGCGGTGGTGACAGCCTGGCCGCGCACCTGCTCCGGGCTCGCGTACTGGGGCGTCATGGGGCGTTCGTTGCCGCTGATCGTCGGGCTGTCCTCGCCCGAATCCAGCAGCTTGGCAATGCCGAAATCCAGGAGCTTCGGAACGCCATCGGCCGTTACCAGGATGTTGCCGGGCTTGAGGTCGCGATGCACGATCAGCCGGCCGTGGGCGTAGTGAACGGCGTCGCAGACCGTGCGGAACATCTCGAGCCGCCGCGGAGTGGGCACGTCCTGCTGACGGCAATACACGTCGATGGGCGTTCCGTCGACGTACTCCATCACCAGGTAGGGAAAGCCGTCGGCGGTGCTGCCGCCGTCGAGCAGTCGGGCGATATTCGGGTGTTCGAGATCCGCGAGGATCTGCCGCTCGGCCAGAAAGCGATCCAGCAGCCGCTCGCTGAGCATGGCGGGATTGATCAGCTTGACGGCCACCTGCTGACGGTAGTGACCGTCCACTCGCTCGCCGAGGTACACCGTGCCCATGCCGCCGACACCCAGGTGGCGCACCAGTTCGTAGGCGCCGACCCGGCGACCGATCAGGGCATTGCCGGATTCGGCCAGCGCCTCGTCGGCCATGGCGAAGACCACGCGACTCAGGTCGCTCGCATCCTGCGTGTGGCCGGTCAGGAGTTCCTCGACGTCGCGCAGCAGGCCCGGGTCGTCCCCGCATTCCGCGGCAAGAAAGGCACGGCGCGCATCGCCCTCCAGCTCGAGTGCGCCGTGGAACAGCTCCTGCACGCGTTGCCAGCGGTCGTCGTTGGTGGTGGTCTTGTCGTCGCTCACTCGCATGCTTCCGCGCGCCGGCCGACCACAGGCGCCGGCCGGTACAACGCGGTTTCAGACTGGGCGCTTCGCCCCGAGGCTCACAGGCCGCAACCGCACAGATTGCCCCGACCGCTCAGCCCCGGCGGCTCGAGAAACAGCTCTTTCATGCGCGCCAGGTCGCCGAAGTTGACGAAACCGTCACCGTTGAAATCGGCGTCTGCGTTGTACGGCGCCGGAAAAAAGGCCTGCTTGAACGCGGCAAGATCGCCGAAGTTGGTCTCGCAGTCGTTCGTCAGATCCGCATCGCAGATGTTGCCGATGCCGTCGCCGTCCGTGTCCCGCTGGTCGGCGTTCGCCGCATTCACGCAGTTGTCGTTGAAATCGAGCAGGCCGTCGCCGTCGGAGTCGCCGAGATCCGGGCGCGGATCGAAATGGTAGACGCTGCCGTTGCGGCTGGAAATCCACAGGTTGCCGGTCGCGTCGTCGATGGCCACGCCGGTCATGCCGCTGATGCCGAAGGGCGATACGTCGAGTTCCCGAACGCAGAAGCCCTGCTGCGTGAGCTGGCGCACGATGTTCTGGGCGTCGCTGACCACAGTAATCTCGCCCGTGCTCTCGGCAAGGTCGAGATCGCCGTAGAAGATATCGAAGGGCGGCGGACCGGGGTTGAACGAGCCCTGCTCGGACCCGTCGTCCGCAGACAGGATGCGGATGAAATCCTCGCCGGTGAAATCGACCGTCGCCACCGTGTTTGTTCCCGGGATGTGCGCTCCACCGACCAGCGACACGCTGGCCAAACCCACCTGTGCCAGCACCGTGCCATCGGTGTCGACCGCATAGAGTGTCTCGACGAAATCGTCGCCGTTGAATACCAGCAGCGTACCGGCCGGAATCGGTGTGCCGCCGATGGTCATCGGACCGAGGGAGTAGTCGAGGTCGTAGTCGTTGGAATTGACACCCGGCGAGGTGATGGTCCCCACGTCGGCGCCCGTCTGGTCGATGACGTTGATCGTCGCACCGCCGAATTCGCCGTACAGGACGAGATTGCCGGTAGCCGGATCGATACCGATACCGACAATGCTGCCGACGATCGAGTCCGGATCGATGGTATCCAGCAGGGTGGCGGCCCGCAGAGGCAGCGCCAGAAGCAAGGCGAGTACTAGGGTTGCGGCTTTGAACGACTGCATGACGCGCGTCTCCTGGTCTGGGAATTCTTGTTGGTGTTGGAGGGATGACGAATGCGGCCATCAGTATAGGCCCGGCGGGCCTCGCAGGTCATGTAGACAGGCATTATGTCGTGTTGCGCTGTCCACATGGCGCACGGAACGCGCGTCGACTGCCCGATTTCGGCCAGTGTAAACTGCGGCCCCACGCGCCGCGCCCGTCCGCGGCGTCAACTTGCACGGGAGGCAACCGCCCTTGAGCATCTGGTACAGCGACCCCGGCCCGGACACCCTCGCCCGCCTGAACGCACTGGGCACCGGCACCATGAGTGCGCACCTGGACATCCGTGTCACAGAGATCGGCGACGACTACCTGCGCGGCACGATGCCGGTCGACGAGCGCACCGTGCAACCCTACGGTTTGCTGCACGGTGGCGCCTCGGTGGTACTGGCGGAAACGCTCGGCAGCCTCGGTGCGGCCATGACCGTCGATCATGACGCGTGCTTCTGCGTCGGTCTCGAAGTGAACGCCAACCACCTGCGATCGGTGCGGACGGGCCTGGTGACGGGCACCGCCCGACCCGAGCACCTTGGATCGAAGACCCAGGTGTGGAGCATCCGGCTGACCGACGAGCGCGACAAGCCGACCTGCATCGCCCGGCTGACCGTTGCGGTGATACGGCGCGATACGACGGAGTGACGGCAGCGGGCCGGAACGAACACTCGAGTCCGGCGAGCCGTCGCATGGCCGGATCGCGCCGGCCAGCGTTAGCGTCGCCGTCCGGGTCCGTGTGCGCCTATACTGGAAGCATCCTCGTGGCCATGGAGCGTGAGGCCCGGTATTCATGAGCGACGACACACCCCCTTCGCCGGACCCGTCGGCGGGCGAACGCCTGTATCGCATCATCCACGGCGAGCCGCCCTACGAGCGTGACACCAGCCACGAACCCAGCCTGCTGCCGCACCTGGCGCGGCTGTGCCACGACTTCTCCATCCAGGAGATGCTCGAGGCAGCGCGCACCTTCGGCGCGAGGGGCCATCCGCACGCATGGCCGCAGCTCCGGTCCGCCGTCCTGGCGACGTTCGCTGCGCGGTTCTTTCCGTCCGATTTCGCCCTGCAAGGCGTGCAGGATCCCGTCGTGCTGGCCGAGCTGGCGCTATGCCGGCTCGCCGACGGTGGCGACGTCGATGTGCCGGCACTCCTCCAGCGCGTGGAACACGAATCCGGCTGGGCGGCAGACGAACTGAAGGCACGGATCGCTGCCGCAACCGGCGACGCCGCCGCCATCGCCGCCGCCCTGGCGGTCCCGCTCGACGACTACGATCCGGACACCACCCGCCTGCTCGTTGTCGCTGCCCGGAGGCTCGACGTCGCGTTGCCCGACGCATGGCCCGGGGCGGCCCTCGGCGAAGTCGATAGCTGGATCGAGCCGGGCCGCGTGTGCCACCTGTGGGACCTGCTTGAGGCGCCGCAACGGCGCGCCCTCGTTCCGAAGCTGTTCGACGAACTGGAATACGCGCCGCCGTGGCTGGTTGCGCTGGTCCTGTCGACGATTGCCGGCGATCTCGACGGTTCGCTGCCGCCGTGGCTGATGGAACCCGGACATCACCCGCCCGTCTGGCGGACCCTGTTCCAGCGCCTGCTCGCGGCCGGACCGGCGGCCTCCATAGCCGAGGCGACGCTGCGCGCGCACCCGTTCAGCGACGAATTGACGACCATCGTCGGGCCGCACGAATCCACGGGAGGCGCCGGCGACGACATGCTCGGGCACTGGGGTGGCTCCGAGGCCGCGGCCCCGCCACCGATGCCGGCACCCGGACCGATGGCGCCCGAACCCCCGGTAGCCCCCGCCCCGGCTCCCGCCCCGCCATCTCCGGGCACAGTGAGTCCGGGGGAGCCCGCGATCCCGGTGGTCTCGATCCCGCCGCAGGGCGGCCAGGGGCGCGGCGGCGGCACCGCGGCCAACCCGGTCGACGACCGCCGCCTCGGCGTCGATGCCTTCGCCGGCGGTCGCCAGCTCGAGCACGCGCTGCTACGCGGTGTCACCAACGAGATCGAGGTATCCATTGGCACCGCCGCCACCGTGCAGCTGCCCACCCCGGCGGGCATCGACTTCGGCGACAGCGAGCGGCTGTCGCTGCCGGTGACCCTGTACGACGGTGTCACCGAGCAGCGCGCCACCCTGCGCGTCCGGCGCGACCCGGCGTCGCACGCGTCGGTGACCTTCGAGGTGACGCCGAATGAGAGCCACTTCAACGCCAAGATCGTCCTGTACGCCGAGGACGGCGCGACGGTGATCGAGGCCGCCGCCTTTGGCGCCGAGGTCGCGGCCGATGCCGACGCCGAGCGCCGGTCCACCAGCCGCTTCCAGCTCGTCAAGGTGCCGGTCACGGCACCGTCGACCGACGACGACCGTACCGTCGGCAGCCTGGTCACCGACGGCGAACAGCTCGTGGCCGCGGCTCCGGACACACCCATTCCGGCGCTGCCGGGCGGCGCCGTGAGCGGCGTGGAACCGCTGATGGCCCGCTTCCGCACGGCGAGCAGCAACCGGGTCGCAACCGGCGTTCCCGTGAACATCGCACCAGACCTGGCGCGTGCCGCCCAGTTCGGATACCGCCTGCGAACCAACCTCCGGCTCGACGCGCTGGGCGCCCTCGACCGCATCCAGGTGGTGTCGCTGTTTCCCGCCGCGGTATTTCCGCTGGAGTTGCTGTACGACGGCCAGCCGCCCCTCGACGACGCGCGACTGTGCGAGGCCTGGACCGCCGCCGGCCCTGGTGAGCCCTGCCCCGCGTGCACCGATCCGGATGACCGCTCGGTGGTGTGCCCGCTCAGGTTCTGGGGCCTGACCCGTACGATCGAGCACCACGTCGGCACGACTACCGGAAACATCCCCTTCGCCGCCCGGCAACAGTTCGGGATCGACGTAGCCATCCCGGCGCCGCGGGCCACCGTCGTCGGTGTGTCGCAGAACGTGCTCGGTCGCCTGTCTGCGCCGCGCGCGACTGCCGGTAGCGACGATACGGCCGCCGATGACGCGGCGGTTCCCGCCGCGCTGAGTGCGCTTATGACCAGCGCCCGCGACTTCGGCGACTGCGCCTATGTGCACGGCTGGTCCGAGTGGTGTCTCGCGGTCGGCCGCGCGTCGCCCGGTTTGCTGGTCGCCATGCCGCACCAGGACGGCGGGCCCGACGCGCTGCCGTCGCTGGAGCTCGGCGGTGAAGTCGAGCGCGTGTTCCTCGAAGGGCACGTACGCCCCGCGGGCAGTCACCCGGGACCCATCGTGCTGCTGCTCGGCTGCGACACGTCCAATGCCCCGGACCTCATCGCCTCCTTCGCGGCCGACCTGCGGCAGTTCGCGCCGGTGGTGGTTGCCACGATCGGCCGGGTGGTTGCGCCGGAAGCGCCACGTGTGGCCGAGGTGCTCATGCACCACATCGCCGACGCCCTCGCCCGCCCGGGCACGACGATCGCCGACGCGATCCTCGCCGCGCGCCGCACCCTGCTCGCCGACGGCCGGCTGGTGGGTCTGCAGCTCATCGCGCACGGCGATGCGCGTTGGAGCCTCGCCGCATGATGCGCGTCGAAATGCTGCCGGCCGAGCGCGGGGACGCGATCCTGGTCGAATACGGCGCCGGCGACACCGCCACCGGCCGCGTCCTGATCGACGGCGGACCGGTGAACAGCGGCCGCTACGAGGGCGTTCGCCAGCGGCTGGCCAGTGTGCCGGTGGCGGCGGACGGCCGACGCCACTTCGACCTGCTCGTGGTCACGCACGTCGACGCCGACCACATCGAAGGCGTCATCCGGCTGCTGCAGGACAAGGAGCTGGCCTGCGTGTTCGACGACATCTGGTTCAACGGCTGGAAACACCTCGAAGGCATCGAGCCCGGCGCCACCGTTGATGTGCTCGGCCCCGGCCAGGGGGAATTCCTCGGCGCCCTGCTCGCCCGCCAGGGCCGGCCCTGGAACCAGTACTTTCGCGGTGGCGCGATCTTTGTCGACGGGCCGACGCTGCCTGTCTGCCGGTTGCGCAATGGCCTGACGCTTACGATGCTGTCACCGGACATCGACGGCCTGAAACGACTGGCGCGGCAGTGGGAGACCAGCGTGCTCGCCGCCGGCTTCACGCCGGGCGACGCCGACGCCGCCTGGGCGCAGCTGTCGGGCACGTGGTGGGCCAGGCCGCCGGTGCTGGGGGACGACGACCGCGTGCGGGCATCGGCCGATCGCAGCGCCGCCAATGGCGCCAGCATCGCTTTCCTCGCCGAATTCGGCGGCCGCTCAGTGCTGCTCGCCGGCGATGCCCACGACGACGTGCTCACCGCGTCGCTGCGCCGCCTTCGCGGCGAGCGCGGACTGACCGGGCCGCTGGCCGTCGACGCGCTGAAGCTGTCGCACCACGGCAGCGAGAAGAACACCACGGCACAACTGCTCGCCGAACTGGCCTGCGACACCTACCTGGTATCCACGAGCGGCGACCGCTTCGATCACCCGGACGCGCTGACGGTGCGCGCGGTGATCGACCACCACCAGGGCGCCGGCACACCGCGGTTGCTGTGCAACTACGATCAGCCGCAGACCCGGCTGTGGACCTCGGTGCCGGGTGTCGACGTGCGCTTCGGCGACGACGCTACGCTCGAACTCGACACCGCCTGACAGGCAGCCGCCGCGTCCCGCCGGCGCCGGGCAGCCGATGTACAATGCGCGCATGCCCAAGCCATTCTCAAGCGCCGGCCGTCGGCCCGCCCGGCGGTGGCCGCTCGCCGCGTTCGCCACCCTGTGGCTGGTGGCGGGCATTGCGGGCTGCGGCCAGACAGGGCCTCTGTACCTGCCGGCCGAACCGGCGCGGGCACCCGTCGACGAGCAGGCCGACGACACGTCTGACGAAACCGACGACTCGGCCGACGATCCTATCGCCTAGAGGGCCAGCCATGAGCACGAACAAACCCCTCGTCCTGGTCGACGGGTCGTCGTACCTGTTCCGGGCCTTCCACGCGCTGCCGCCGTTGACCAACTCGCGCGGAGAACCGACCGGCGCGGTGCTGGGCGTCATCAACATGTTGCAGAAGCTGCTGGACGAATACGAGCCCGATCGCGTCGCGGTGGTGTTCGACGCCAGCGGCAAAACCTTCCGCGACGATATGTACGCTGAGTACAAGGCGCAGCGACCGCCGATGCCCGACGAGCTGCGCGCCCAGATCGAACCGCTGATCGACACCGTCAGGGCGCTCGGGCTGCCGCTGTTGCGCGTGAAGGGCGTGGAGGCCGACGATGTGATCGGCACGCTGGCCAC
>JAAUYH010058438.1_pt1 | contig 13508 bp, 11 predicted proteins | sample 7278061 | NCBI WGS metagenome assembly JAAUYH01 (sample SAMN14350203, study PRJNA611818) | marine sediment metagenome | isolation source: surface marine sediment (0.6m) | place: French Polynesia: Moorea | collected 2018-08
ACGAAATTCTAGACAGCGAGGATACTGTTGTAATTTTGATAATATTTTTCGATCGGCACTAGGACGATCTATTATTTTCGCATCGGGAAAATGATGATGGAAAATAGCATAATGTTTTTGATCTAGAGTTCCATCATCATGAATACATAAAGCATAGTTACGTTGAGAATAATGATAGAAAGATTTTAACGCCCAGATTAAATTAAGCCAGTCTGTAGCTGAAGTCAAAACATGAATTTCAGCCCTCTTAGATGTTTTGCCCACCATAGGCTTTGTATCCAATATTTGCTTTCTTACCGTGTCTCGATAATAAGCAGTTTGTAAGCCATGCTCATATTTTTGCTTGATCTTGAGAGCTAGAGTACCTAATGACATTGTTTTCTTTCCTTAAATCGTTTTAGTTTTATGACTAAAATTGACCAATCTTATAAACCAATGGCTAATTCTACTTAACAAGTTAGGAACTAACAAAATTTGAGGATTATTTAAAATAACCCAGAATGACTTAAGCCAACGAACAATAGTGCGATCGCAGTTTTCGACAGAATCTTTAATTTGTTTGAGTAATTTCGCTTGATGCAGCCATCTACCTTGAAGTAGCAAACGCTTTTTAAATGGTATTTTTGTTGAACTATCCCAAATTAGAGGACGAACAACTTTTAATAACTCCTCGGCTACTTTCTCACTTTGTTTTGATTTTTGTTCTGGTGTTAACCGAAAACAGGTAAATTCAGTATCAATTTTAGCCACGCGACCATTATTTTGGAGAATTCGACACCAATATTCATAGTCCATTACAAAGTATAAATCTTCGTTAAATAATCCAACTTTTTCCGTAATCCGCTTAGTCCAAAACACTTCAGGTTGAACAAATTGCCGTTTTCGCCACCATACATCCCACAGATCGATAATTTCCTCAAATTTAAAGATGTTTGCCCATTGCTCACCAATCTTTTCCCCTTGTTCATTTACATAGCGACAACGCCCATGAAACAGATCGATATCAGGAAATTTATTATAGTATTCAGCTACTTTAAAAAAAGTTCCAGCTAAATAATAGTCATCGCTATTAAGATAAGCAATAATTTCTCCTGTAGCTTTAGCCAAACCTTTATTTATAGCCTGAGTCTGTCCTTTATCAGGTTCACTTATCCAATAACTAAGATATTTTTCGTATTTTTTAATAATATCTACAGAGTTATCATTACTACCACCATCAATAATGATATATTCTAAATTGGGATAGTTTTGAGCTATTACAGACTGGATAGTTTCTTCTAGATACTGACCTTGATTGTAACTAGGGGTAATTATAGAAATTTTGGGAAATTGTTTTTTTTCAACTTGTACATCTAACGTCGATCTATTCATTTGTAACTAAAACTATCCTGTTTATTTAATGATGGTAGATAAAACTGAAATTTACTGTAATACTATGTATTTATTCCTTATACCAATTCTCGAAACTAGCTAGATACATGAGCCAATTATTTATTAATAAAATTAATTGCTGAAAGCATTGATATTTATTTACTTCTGACTACATGCGGCGAACTATGCGCCTTTGTGACTTCTGACTTTTGACTTGTAACCAAGTCTCCAGTGACTTTTGATAACTGGTATTAGTTTTGTGTTGTTAAGTAAACAAAAGTATTTTAAGTACTTCATACAATCTCACCAGCTAGCAATTTCTTGGATTGCCAAATTTTCACCAGCTCGTTTGGCATCATAAAAGCGACGTTCTTTACAGTTCATACGCCAACGAGTATATTGTTGAAAGATTTGTTGGCTCAAACAAGGCTTTATGGGAAATATTCCTCGGATAGCTCGCAGAATAGTAGAGGAATAAGATATACCTTTAACTAGTTTCAGTAAATATTCTTCTTCTAATCGATGAGCTGTAATAAGATGGGTCACTTTTAAGGATTGAAACATTCCATTTCCCATACCAAGATCGCAAGCAGTTAGAGCTAAATCCGAGTCTCCGCAAGATGTCATTAAATCTCCCTTGCGATCTAAACCCACACGTCTGGAATCATTGCTGACTAATTCTGAATACTTTTGTGCCACTACTTTACGAACACAAAGCCCTGCACCACATGGAGTTGCATTGTTTTGGTGAATCAAATTAGACCATTTATCTCGATCGAATTGACGAATTGCGAGTAAGTTCCAGTAAGGCTTGCTCCAGTCTGGAGGATTTTTTTCAAATTCTGGTTCGATTTGACCGCCCCATGCCCCTAGTCTCGACCAATCTCGACCAATTTCCCAAGTATTTGCTAAAAAGTTTGGCTCCAATACATTATCATCATCTACAAACACCAGAATTTCACCCTCAGCTTCTCGAATACCTCTCAAACGTGCAGGAGTCAAGCCTAATTGCTCTTCCCTAATATGACGAGCTTGAGAATGCCAACTTAAATCGATTTCTGAAGATAGCAAACCATCTCCAGCGTTATCAATTAGCAAATATTCCCATTGCCCAAATGCTAATGTCTGGGATTTGAGTGATGCTAAGACTCTTTCGAGATAATCGCGCTTAGGATTATGGGTACAAGTAATCACGCTAATGGTTGGCTTCATAGTAAATAAAATTGCTTGTTCCTCAAATAAACTTCAGCTCTCTTATTTCGGTTGTTCCGACTGAGCTGCTTCCAGCATAATCTTGAGTAAAGTTTGACCAGGATATTTATCGTACTTAATCGATGCCTGTTGATGAGCTAAGAGTCCCATCGTTTCCCAACAATCCCTTTCTAACCAGGCTCTTTCTAGAGCTTTCCCAAAGGATTGAGAAGTTGGGGCATCGGCGATAAAGCCAGTTTTCTGTTCTTCAATCCACTCGGTATTCCCTCCCACATCAGTAACTATTGCCGGACGACCACATAACATTGCTTCTACTAAAGAAAGAGGTGTTCCTTCCGCTCTCGAAGGTAACACCAAGATATGATGCTCGAACCAAACTTTTTTTAGAGCTTGAGTATGTCCCTGAAAATAAATACGTTCTGAAATTCCATAATGCTTGGCTAATTCTTCTAGATAATCTCTATCCGGTCCACTACCGTATAGACTTAGACACCAATCACGACTTCGCCAAAGAGAAGAGCTTAGGGCTTTAAATAAAATATCTTGCCCTTTATAAGCTATATCGAGACGAGCAACACATGCCAACTGCATTCGCTTTGATGTCGGCCAGGGTATAGCTGCTGGCTCGGAAATATTAACTGGATTTTTGACAACAATAGCATTGGGAATTGCTTTTGCCAACTGATGTTCAGCTGTTCTAGAGTTATCTTGCGATACAAAAGCAACATGGTAAGCACTATTAAAAAAATCTCTAGCTATCTTTCTTTTACTTTGATTGAGAATAGTTGTGTCAGAATTAAATTGGCAAACTACTACATAAGGAATTGATAAACAGTAAAGTTGTTGTAAAAGTTCTGGTAAACCTAAAAAATCATAGGTAGAACCTTGACTAATACATACAACATCGGGCTTGAGAGCGAATAATTCTTTAAACAAAGATGTTGTTTTCTCTATGTTAAATACATGATGAAATAAGTTAACCAATTTATTAATTAATTTATCGATTATTTTTTTAGGTTGGTTGAATGGGTTGAGAGGTCTTTGTAAAATTACAGCTCCTTTTTGCTGAATAATTGAAATTTTAGAGGGCATAGAATGCCAATCATAAATAGATACGATAGTTTCTATTTTTTGCTCCAGCGCATCATTTACCATCTCAGCCCATAACTCTTCACTTCCACCCCACGGATATCCTTTCATAGTTGAAATAACTGCAATCTTCATCTTAAAGTCCTAAATTTTAAACTAATTTTTGGCGTTGCTGATTAGTAATAATTTTTAGATGATGCACAAACGAAATAACTGGATTACACTATTTCATCTTTAGCTGTTGATCATTACATCTCAGCAACGCCAATTTTTTTATCAGTCTATTTTTAATACGGTTAACTTGTAAGTTCATCTTTTGCTTAAATGAAGGTTGGCGACAATCTCGTTTTTCTAATTGAGGATGTACCGGTGGCAACGAAATATGTTTTGGGATACGAATCGGATAGTTAATCGAAGAGCGCTCACCTAATTTTTGTATTACTTTGAGCCACTTTTCATAACAAACGTCTTCACTATAAGTATCTTCAATCAGTTTTTTAGAAGCTTCAGAACATTGCTGCCAGAGCTTAGGACGGTTTGCCAAACTAACAATTGCTCGTGCTGCTGTTTCGGGATTATCATCAACAAGTAATCCCGTTTTTTCTTCTTGAAGTAATTCTGGAATTCCGCTGGGAATCGATCTTGCTACTGGAACGACTCCCATTGCCATTGCCTCCATGAGAGCAACGGGTACACCTTCATAATCGGACATCAAGAGAATAGCTTGACATTTTGATAATGCACTCTCGACTTCTGCCAAGCTCAAACGACCAAAAAAGCGAATGCGATCTTCTAACTTAAGTTTCTGAATCTTTTTTTGAGATGCTTGCAAGGCAGGTCCATCTCCCAAAATCCAGCACTCAATACGAGAGTCTAACCTACAGGATTGAATCATTGTTTCTAAAATCAATGAAAAGCGTTTTTGCTCTTCGATAACTCGCCCACTATACACAACTCGAAATGGCCGATCGGAAAATGAAGCCCGACTAGAAAATAAAGGCGTACCAGAAGCAATAGCGTAAGAATGACTTGCTAATTGTTTTTGTTGAGCTAGATAACAAATATATTGTGAGACTCCTACCATTACTCCACCATAGTTTTCTGGAGGAATTGTTTCCGCGATCGCCCAATAGAAGGGATCGTCGGAACGTATACTCAAACTCCAGGGTAAGCCTACTTGACCAGCAATACTAGCAGCATAAAACATAGATTCTAGGCATTGTGGCAAGAAGACCTTCGGTTGATGGCGGTTAAGAAAGTTTAAGGTGCTGCGAACACCATCTTCAGTAAAATTAGGTCGAGGTTCAATTTCTACTGTAATACCAGCCCTTAAAAGTGTTTGAAGTAAACTGGAATCTTCAACGTCAGTACCCAAATGATGCAGTAAAACTACAATGGGGATTCCATCGCGATGAAGACGCAATAGGAGTCTTTCTAGCCAGCTAGTGACTCCACCAATATCATTTTTCACACTGTAATGAGAAAAAGCAATAACTCTTGCGTGTTTGGGTTTTGGTTGATTTACATCTTTCATTGGACTACATGCTTAAAATGTCTTAAAAATTTGCAGTTCATGGTTCATAAGTCTCTCTTCCCAAGCAAAGTTATTTTTTTAACACTTATCTAAATAAATTCTGATTAATTGTGGGAGATGGCCAAAATATCGATATTTCAAAATACGTCGATAGTTAATCTGATAATTAAAGTTAAAAGAATTCTCCTGGAAGACTCTTTTAATATTTTTCAAAGATCTGTAGTGCGTTTTATTGATACTGTAGTTATAGTATATTTTAGCTTTATCTTTAGTATTTTTTGGCCCTGGCTCTTTCCAATAGGGTTCTATGCCTATTGCAACGAAAAGAGAAATTAGGATGTACCTTAATAAGTTTTTAGGTAGCCAATGTATAAATGGCATATGCAGATGCTCTTCTATCAAATGCCATTTTGCAGGAAATTGATGATAATGCTGACCTCCTAATTTTGTAATTCGCTTCATCTCTTGAGATACAATTTTTAAATTGGAGATATGCTCTAATACCTGCTCTGAAAAGACAATATCAAAAAAATCATCTGGAAACGGAGTTATACAAGACTCATTAATTAATTTCAAAAAATCTGAAGGGCTATCATAAATAGCATTGAAGTACGGCAACCCATTATTGAAAGGTAATGGATCTATCTCTACTCCATAAGCTTCATATCCATTTTTTCTTAGCAGGGCAACTGTTGTTCCTCTTCCAGAACCCCAATCTAGAATTTTAATATCTTCCTTTTGTAATTTATTTAGATTCCTGTAATTTTCAATAAACTGAATTAGTTCTAGATTAAGCTTAGAACCACTCAATTCTTGTTTAGTAAGAATATTATGTTTAGACATTGTGTTATTCCTTAATCTAAATTTATTGCTAAAGAAAAGATTTTTTGGCGTTGGTGAGTGCGTAAAGCTTTTGATGCAACTATCCACGAAAAACCATTGTTTCAACGATCTGATTTCTTGATTAGCATTCTCTACTCACCAACGCCGATTTTTTGAGTATGAGATTATTTTTAGAATTAGCCTGCGCTTTTTGCTTGAGCCAATTACCTGTTCTTAACAAAATAATGCCCAAAGAAAAGAAAAAAAGATTTATCAAGCCAAGCTGATGATATCTTTCCTTTAGTCGTGATATGCTACGCGATCGCATAGACTCATTACTTGTCATTGATTTATCTTGAGCTAAAGGCTCCATAGCAGACAAAATTGAATCTACATATCTGAAACCAATATCGGCAACTTGAATCTGATTTTTTTTTGACAACTCCAAATCTTCTAGGGCAAATTTGGCATTTTGTATAAAGTCACGTTTATCAATTGCAACTTGTTGGGTACAGAGCAATCCATCATATAAGCCTCTTAATGCAATCCTGTAATCTTCATCTTGACTTGCCTGGCATTTCCATCGCTTAATGAAATCAGGTATCCATTGTGGATGCTTTTGCGCATGTACAAATGCTTTACGATAAATATCACTAAAATATTGTTCATAATCATGGATACCAAAGACAATATTGACTTCCTGGGAAAGATAGCCCAATTTTTCCATTCTCAATAAAGTCGTATATTCAGGACGAATTGCCTCCCGAGGCTGTGGAAGAAGATTTATAGCCTTGTTTAGGTATTCAGTACGATAGATTCGATGCCCTACTTTTCGGTATATACCAGTTAATTTGTCGTGTAGTAGTCCTTCAAGCTGAAAATAATTATGAGGTAGAGCTTCAGCCTCTAAGAGAAAATCTTTGATTGCTCCTTCTCGAAGCAGAACATCAGCATCTATCGTCATCATCCACTTAGCGCCGCTGTCGATACCTATTTCATAACAACGGCGAAGAGTTGTTTCAAAAGGCTGTTCACTGACTATGTACACTAAATGTTTTGGTATTTGCTTAAAGACCAACTCTCTACAAGCTTCAAACGTTCGTTCTCTGACAGTTCGAATAACAACTATTAAATCACTATAATTATTAGACATAAATCACTAGAGAAAACACTATTCGTTATCTAAACCATGAATGCAAACAATATAAAACACTACTTAATAGCAGTTAGATTATACCCAGTTGTTATAGCATTTGTAGGAATTAATCGACTTAACAAAACAGTTATTGGACGAAGCAAATAGTAAACTATTGGAATAATCAAGTAACTCATTAATTGCGCTGATTTAGATTTGACTACAATCAGGCGTAAGAACAGTACATCAATAGACTCAAAATATGAGTTCCGCTCTAAAATCTCTACAGAATTGAACTTTTTGAGTAATAACTTTAAACCATATATAGTAAATCGAAAATAGTCATGGGGAGCATCATGAATTGGCAAAATAAAAGGTACGGTAAGAATAAGTTTGCCCCCAGATTTCAGACTCTTATAAACATTATCTAAACCTAATTGTGGAGAATGTAAATGCTCCAAAACTTCACTCATAACTACTATGTCAAAGCTGTTGTCATTGAACTCATAGGAACACAAATCACCAATAATATCAGGCTTTCTTGCTGAATCAATATCGATTGTTTGAACTTCAAAACCCTGAGTATTGGCATATTTTTCAAGTAGTTCATTGACTTTGCCCCCAGAGCCAACACTTAAAACAGAAGCTCCTTGTGGAATATGCTGATATTGCAATTCAAGGAATTCATATAACCCTTGACGTGAGCGTTTTTTTGATAGTTTTAATAAATAAGGATTTATTTTCATTTAATCTGTTAAGTTTTAATGCTATTTTGGTACATTATTGATTTCTCACTAAATTCTTTAACTGCATTCAAGTCATTATTAATCCAACGCTTAAACCACAATTCTGCTGAAATAAGTAACAATTGTTTATTAGAATTAAGAAAAGGAAAAAACTCTTTGATAAAAGTGGGATTGAGTAATCCATATTTACATAGGGAACCATCTAGTAAGAGAGAATAACCTGCTTTTGCCAAACCTCTTTCTAACCACTTAGAAAGAGGGCTACTGAAGCCTTTCTTCCTATGGGTATTCATTTGAGATGGAAGTGTTTTGTGCATAGCTTTTTTAAGTAAGGTTTTTCGCTCATTATTGAAAAATATAAGATTGTGATCGATCGAAAAGATGAGCTTGACTAGTTCAAGATCCAAAAATGGAACACGAACCTCAACCCCACAGGCCATACTGGCTCGATCTACCTTAGTTAAACAGTGATCTACCAGGAAACAATTTATATCTAAAAACTGGGCTCCGAGAACCTTAGGCAACTGTGAATTCCAATGTTTATTTAACGGCTTATAAAACTCTCGGTCATCCAGACTTCTTACTTCGGAGCCCAGTATATTATTTTGTTCTATTGGTCTAAAAAAGCCATTATAACCAAAGAAATTTTTGACTGGATTGGTACTTTTAAAAAAAGTATTATTTTTAATAAAACGTTTTAAAAAAGGAGGTAAGGAAGTATTGGTATTCAGTTCAGATTCTTTAATAAAATGCTCATACCATAAATAGCCAGCAAAAATCTCATCTGCACCATCTCCACCAAACACAACTTTAATATTCTGAGACTGCACTAAACGTGATAGTGCATAGAAAGGAAATAGTCCATTGAAGTGAAATGGTTCATCAAAAGCTTCAACAATATCTGGTAATAAATCACAGGCGTAATCATAAGTTAATAAACGCTCATTATGTTTGGTTTGCAAAACTCTTGCAACTAATCTTGCATACTGGCTTTCATCGCTTTCTTCCTCAAGAAAACCAATTGAGAAAGATGATATCTGTTGGCTAAATTTATTTGATAATAAAGATGTGACAATAGTAGAGTCCACACCGCCACTAAGTAGAGTACCAATAGGTACATCACTAATAGATTGGGAATCAATACAATCTGAAATTTTGTTTTGAACAGCTTCAACTGCTTCAAATACATTGTTGATTTCAGGTTTATATTGTACTTTCCAATACTGCTTAACAGAAATTTTTCCTTTTTTAAGCCATAAAAAATGACCAGGTAAAAGTTTTTGTATACCTTTATAAATACAATGTTCAGCAGGGATATTTCCATAGCCTAAGTAGAGGCTAAAAGCATCACGATCTATTTCTACTTTAAAATCATCAGAAACGATAATGGCTTTTGGTTGTGAAGCGAAGATAAACCGATCTGAGTGGGAATAATAATAAAGAGGCTTAACACCAAAATGATCGCGGGCAATAAATAAAGAACTATCTTGACAATTATAAATACCAAAAGCAAAAATGCCTTGCAAGTAATTGAGACATTTTTCTCCCCATTCTTCATAGGCATGAATTATAGTTTCTGAATCGGAATGGGAACGAAAAATATGCCCGCGTTTTTCTAAAGTTTGTCGAAGCTCTCGATAATTATAAATTTCGCCATTAAATGTCAGCCAGACTGAGCCATCTTCATTAGTCATGGGCTGAGTAGCAGCATTGGATAAGTCGATTATAGCCAGTCGTCTATGTCCAAGAGCAATATGGTTTTTTGAAAAGTATTTTACAGACTGTCCATCTGGTCCTCTAGAAGCTAGAGATTGAACCATTTTCTCAAAGCTATTTTCTGATATTGAACGATATTCAGAGACATATCCAAGAATTCCACACATAATAGGTATAGATATTTGATTCTTTATACATAACTTTAGATTTGAAATCATCAACTTTTCTTGATTACTTAATCTTGTCTTTTATCCAGACCTGATTTTAGAAAACAAGTTTCTGATTTTACTGGCATTAGTAATTCATTAAATGTTATTTGATAGGCTTAATTGATCTGTATACAAATGCCCCCGTGTTCAGAAACATTTGCCATTCAGGGGTAAATTTAGGGTTGCCTCTCCTATGCTTTAAAGCCCAATATAGTTGATAAAGCCATATAATTGGTTGAACAATTCCATAAGCAATTTGTCGTTTTAAACCAGGAAAAAGTCCAGTAAAAGCTAAAGCACGGATTCCCAAATACACAGGATCTCCATAGACAAATTCTGTTTTCAATCCAGCATCCTCTAATGCTGACCAAACACCATAGTGAGTCATGTTAAAGTAGCTAGCCGAATCATGGAAAGGAACTAAATAAGCTACGCTTCCAAAATAAGTGCCTCCTGGCTTCAATACTCTATAAACTTCTCGCAACATAACAGGCGGATTTTGAATATGCTCCAGAACTGCTAAAGATATAACAAAGTCAAAAGTATTATCAGGAAAAGGGAGAGCATGTGCATCAGCCCAAAGTGGAGCATTGGGATTACTAAAGTCAAAGCCAATCCAACGATATCCAGCTTGCTCCATAGGCTTGCGATACTGACCTGAGCCACATCCTAGATCAAGACAGAGGCTATTTGATGATGATGCTTTAGGAATATAGCTGGCCATACTAGGGGAAAGATGAACTGGGAGTTCCCTTGGGTCAAATTGAACTTGAGGATGAGGATGAGGTTTTAAAATTCCAAACTTTGGAGCTTTTTTCTGTATCCTATCCCCAATAGTCATTGTGATGGAAACTTCCTTAGCTTCTTGAATACGAAGATCTAGGATTCTTGAATTTATAATCTTATATGTAGTGATGCATTGATCACAGCATGTTTCCTCTTTTATGAAATTCAATTTGCCCAAACATTTTGGGCAAATTAGGATATCAGAATAGTTTTTTGCGAGAACCATAATATCAACTTACTTATCGTTTTTTTAGGCTTAAAACTTTGCAAATGGGATATTAAATCACTCCATATTTTATAATCTTCCAAATTATATATGTGCAGAATTAAATTGTTTATGCCTCTTTACATATAGCTACTTGGCATAATTTCAAATGGGTAGGAAACAATAAATCTTTGTTAATTTTCATTTAATGTTTTACTGTTCATAAACAAGTCACAATTTAATCAAATTTTCTAGAGTCATTGAAAAATTTTCTTTGACTGACCAACTATGAGGTTGATAAAAGGAATTTTTACTTAAATCCATGCCACACTTTTCTGGGGACAAGACATTAAATCTTAATCCAGTAACTATATCAAAGTGAGATGCTGGAGGCTCACTTATATAGATTCTTGCTTCATACAAACCAGGCTTAAGACAAAAACATTCTATATTTATTCGGAGTTCTAAGTTCCCTGGCTTCAATTTATAATAGTAGTCATCAAAATTGCTGGCTAGTAGCATTACATCTCTATTTACCTCTGCTATATCTTTTACTGTCCAACTTAAAGATACTCGCTCAATTTCTTGGTTCACTTTACACCCAACACATAGTTGAATGGCATCACCAGTTGTAGGCTGTTGAACGATTTCTTCTTTTTGATTCTTAAAACAAATGTATTTAATCTGAATACCTGAACTTAGATTGCAATCTTTATCTTTTAATATCTTGTATCCAGATTCTGATTTATCCCCTTTTGAAAATAAATCTTGTTCATATTTTTGGATTACTAAATGTGTTTGCCCGTAAGTGATGGATTTTCCATTTAACAAGTAAATTGCAGTCTCACATATTGACATGATGGCGTGGGTTTGATGAGATACGAATATAAAAGTTGTGCCGTTTTTTCTCAACTTAGCAAGATGTCTTGCACATTTACTCTGAAATTTCACATCTCCTACTGCTAATACTTCATCAATCAACAGAATATCTGGCTCAGTATAAATCGCACTGGCAAAACCCAATCTTGCAGCCATACCCGAACTATATGTCTGTACTGGTGCATCGATCGCCTCACCTATCTCTGCAAACTCCACAACATCATCAAAGCGATCGTCAATTTCTTGTTTAGATAATCCCAAGATGGACATATTGGCATAGATATTTTCTCTGCCTGTCAAAATAGGATTGAAACCAGCACCCAGGGCAATTAAAGGTGCGACTTTACCCTTAACTCTGACAGTACCCTTGTCTGGTTTAATCAAACCTGCAATAATTCTCAGCAGAGTAGATTTACCGCTACCATTTTTCCCAACTAAGCCGAGAGCTTCTCCTCGCCGTAATTCAAAGCTGACATTATCTAAAGCCCAAAATTCTCTATTGCGCAAATCTCGGCGATCGCCGTTTCTTAAACCTACCAAATCAGTAGCAATATCTTGAACTCCATAAAATAGAGAGTGCTTAAGACTGCGGCAAAACTTTTTCGATACTCCTTCGACAGCGAGAACAAGTTCTTCGTCTTGAGGTTGTTGAACTTTCTGTGTTTCTGAAATACTAATAGTCATCAGGAACTAATCCTCTCTACAACATAAGGTATAGCTTGACGATAAAAAACCCAAGCAAATAGCAGACCAACTATTGCAACTATACTGACCAACCAAAATCCTTGAGGATTAGAAATTAGACCAGTGGTAGCTAATTCTCTAGTAGTTACCAGTAAAGGAGTTACAGGATTTAACTTGACTATAGTAGCGATTGTTCCTTCTGTAGGAACGGGATAAACTACAGGGGTTAGAAATAGCCATAGTCCAGTAGCTATTCCTAAGAAACGAGAAATATCTTGATAAAGGCTGGCTATGGGTGCTAAACATAAACCGATCGCCGTACCAAGTATAATTAAATGGATTAAACCTACAGGGGCAATGACTACATTCCAGGTAACTGGCATTTTGAACCAGATAAACAAACCAATAATTAGAATTAATTTGATGCCAAAATTAAATCCTACTTGTCCTAACTGACTGAGAATAATCGCTTCACGGGGAAAATTAATTCTTGCCAACATAGCTTTAGCATTGCTGACAGCTTGAATTGGTGCATTAAGAGACTCAATAAAAGTCTGCCATAGAGTCGTACTAAACATGACGTAGGCAGGATAGGGTAAATCCGTGTCACCAATGTTGACAATGCCGCTATTGCGGGCAAAGGTAAAACCCCAAGCTGTAACAATCGCTGGAACTATAGCCCAGAAAAAGCCTAAAGCCGACTGGCGGTATTGAGCATTGATATCTCTAATAAAAAGTCGCCAGGCTAATTCTCTAGATGCAAGTAAGTCGCGTCTCATGATTCTAAGCATGAGAATTGGCTGTTTAATCTGACTTTCTGGAGAATAAACTGTCCAATCAGCTCGGCGCGATCGCCCGTTAACTCGTAAAGATTTTGACATGATTGGGGAAAAATGAAAATCAATTAACTAATGACTAACTAATGACGGCGGAACTGTTGCAAGATATTGCTAATTTTGCTATCAGACCCATGGCTATCGTCATGACTATCGCCATTATCATTGGGAGTTAACTGATTGTAATAAGAGTCGTAGTAAGAGTAAGCATAGTAGTCGAATTGTGGATCGACCATGTTAGCGACAACTCCAGCGATATCGCCGTGACTACTATATAAAACATC
>JAAUYH010080926.1_pt1 | contig 13507 bp, 6 predicted proteins | sample 7278061 | NCBI WGS metagenome assembly JAAUYH01 (sample SAMN14350203, study PRJNA611818) | marine sediment metagenome | isolation source: surface marine sediment (0.6m) | place: French Polynesia: Moorea | collected 2018-08
AGCGCGTAAAGATCACAGGAATCATAAAATGACGATAAGATGGTCGATGATTATCGCTTAAGATAATCGAGCAAAATGCAAGCTGCTATGAATACGCTTGTCGAATAGCCAATTGAAACGGACGCAATGTGGCTCATGGAGACCATGTGCGAGAACATTTTTCACCGTCACATCTGAGCCCTTGTAAAGCAGGACTTAGATCCCCAACGCTTATAGAATCAGTTATCTCTGCTTTCCTTTCATCGTGGGGCCGACAACGTTGCGATGCTCTCCAGGCTACTTCGCTAAAGTGATTGATTAATCATTCATAATGCCTAAATTTCACCAAGTAACAGGAATCCGGCATCACAGGCACCGTCAATAATACAACTACGACCAGAATTCTGGAATCGCATTCGTCCGAAGCAGCGTATGTAATATTTGGTGTGTTCTACATTATGCAATCGAGGACCAGGTCCGCCTATCAAGGCACCGAATCCGAGATACCCGTAGACGAGCAATATAGCTACTGAGGAAAGAGAATTTGCACGCTACAAGGTTGCGAAAACAATTACCGAGATATAGTGTGCAGAAAATTATGATTCAGTCAAATCTGATTGAGTGGATACAGTATGAATTGCTGACGGTACCCTATGTGAGAAATTAAGTGTATCGTCTCGAAGCATGGTGGGGTCTACCGCAAAAACCATGCAGGAAGAAGAATCTGTAAGTGATAAACAAAACAGACAAGGTTATGAGGCTGACAAGGAGAAAGGAATGTCAAGAAATTTAATGTCGCCGAAGCGAGAACTAGTTGTAGGGCGCGCAACGATTGTTCTCATTATCCGAATTCGGATCAAAGTACTGCGGTCTGGCAACCATCTTTTCCTGACATTGCTAGATGTGGCGCTTACGGTACTTCTTTTGATAAAGCCTTATCCGTTCAATCGCTAATTCCTGGTACAGCTGGTCCTTGCTCTGTTTCGCTCCTTCGGCATCATTACGTACATGAGCGTTGGTGATGGCAGCCTTAAATTTGTCCTTGACTGAAATTTCCGGACCTCACGATCCTCTTCCGTTAACTCTCGTTCGATACGTCCCACATCAGTGGCGAATTTCAATGAGCATTGTGGACTCAACGGTTGAGCGCTCTTATTCTTAACCGCTCGAGCGGAGTTGAACACTTCAGGTTCACAGCGGGATGATTTCGCAGCAATAGCGTTGTTCATATCACACCATGCTCGGTGTTTATCGCCACCGCTACGATTAGTTTTTGCTAGACGCTTCGACGCCGATTCGCTCGAGCGAATATAGTTTCCATTTTTTTGATTAGTGGCAGGTGTTGTTCGATAGAGTGTAGCAAGTTGTCTTGACGGTCTACGGCATCACTATCACCCTGGGGTGATTCCCACTCTAATTTCCGTGGTTTAAGATTTTTCATGCACTCTCAGTAGCTCTTGTAAGTTGCACGTACTGTTTTCGAACGCAATCGTAACGGCAAAATTGTTGTTACTGCCGTCAGATTATGCACCGTGATTTGCTCTTTCGAAAACTGAAAACGCTTCACTTAGATAGTGTAGTTGGAACGCACTCGAGCGCTCCGTAAATTAAGCGCTTGAGCGCCTAGAGGTCGAAGAGGAACCGGGCCGACGTATAGATAAGCGGGCTTGCATTCTTGTGAATCCGTGCGATTGACTTAATGAAGGCAGCGCTACGTGGCGATGTGGGCATGATGAATGATGGAGCAAGAGGTTAACAGGAATGTCGATTAATCATATCTGGGTCAAACGTGGGTTTTCAATTCCAAAATGGTACAATGGAACTTTCTGGGCAGAATGCGAAGCGAAGGATTAATGTCTTTTTGTATTTATCAATAGAATATCATTTTGAAACTGAGAAGCTTGAACTCTCGCAAATGCGGGCTGGATGTTTTTGAAGTAAGAATTAATCAGGAGGAAATATACGAATAATTAGGGGGCAGTTAGTTCACTCCAGGTGAATGTTCAACCTTTCACACGCAGAATTTCCTTCCACTCCTGCGTGAAAAGCGAAGAATACAAGACCACACCGTGATTCTCAATAAGAATTTGCACTGAAGAAGTGAATCACTCACAGTATTTGGTGATTTTTGTCTTTGTAGGTTGCAGAAGCATTAGTGGAATCGCGGGGACAAAATCGAAGTTTTTTGTCCAAAACCTAATTGATCTGCAACATTGGGCATTGCATATAAGTTTCGATAAAAAATTTGGTGTAAGCAATGTGTATCACCATTGTCCTTTTGTTAATTAGAGATACAAAATTCTCCGCATTACCGAAACAATTTTAGGACTTGTAATCAATATTTATCAGTTGCTTATAATCATCGTAGCGAACAGTCAGTAATTGAAAATTGGTACCAAAACTTTAGATCTCGTTTTCGTTATTAGTAGTGCAGATCGCTTCTCGCGACCATACTTGACTGATTGTCTAGAAACACAAAGAGCATGAGCCATATACTTCACTTCGCATACCTTACAGACATCAAGCTACGTTAGCAACGTTGCTGCGTTCTAACATTATCAGACGAGTTCCTTAATTTTGTATTTGAAACGAGTGCTGCTCTTTCGACGAGAATGTATCAAGCGAATGTAGAGAATAAACTTTTTCCCTGCATATCTTCCCATTTACTTTGCTCACTGAAAAGTTGATACCTCATAACAGAATTTTCGTCAGGAACCTTACCTGATATTTCTGCCTCTATAAATAAATTACTAATTCATTATCGTCTGACTTACACAAATCAGGTGAGTCAGATGAAACACATCCGAGTAATGCCTTCATTTTCAATGATGTAATTCCTAACTGCTCCTAGTGTAGGGCTCTATTTCTAGAAAGCGCACCCGTACTGAACTCAAGGAAATCATGATTTACATAGTTATATCGGATACATTAGCTCAACGGACGTTTCATTTATCGACAAGAACACAAAGTAGTAGCTAGGAAAAGTCGAGATAGCGACTAAGTTTATTTGCATAAGGCTATCGCATCATTTGCATAATAAAATGGACCGAGATTGTCTAGTCGTGCTAACTGTGGTCATGAATCTGCTTTATCTTACATATATTCGAACTACTTCATTTCTGAAACCATTAGCATGCGACTGTCAGAAACAGTTCAGTGATTGCTTCAGGTATATGAGGAAACATTCGAAACTCGATTTTAATACTAAATAGTAAATAAAGGATACCCACTTCGGATCATGAGTTGAGTCAAGATAGCTACAGCACCAAAACGTATGCTGTTATTGTTGATGTCGTGACACTATCGGCTCCCAAGGACAGCAAACAGCATAAACCGGCGAGAAGATATTTAATGTCTTGCTCCTACCAAAGCAGAAAATTTTCGAAGAACAGAAGATCTAGAGTAAGTGCACTTGTTGTACAGTTACGTCCCGTCAGTAAAAATACACTCTCGTTGCAAAAGTGAATTTTTAAATAGCACCTGAAAACTTTTGGGTCCGAATACAATCCACATAGAAGAGGGCCATTGGTCCATATCCAGATCTAGAAAACCAACTTCATACCGCAAGCATTTTCCTCTAAATTTATACGACAAGCGCTTGGGTCTGAACTGCAGAGTACGTTCCCGCTACACTCATATAAAACAAGCGATCATTCCACTTTATCTGCAAATGAATGAGAAAATTGAAAAGAGAAGAAAACGCATATACCGTTTGAATGTTAGATAAGTACTTAATGAATTTCCACGACCATGCTTAGTAAGTTTTCTCTTCTATTGCATTCATATCACGGCTAAAAGGCTCACCGGTGTTCAATTTCAAAAATAGCAATGCCCAAAGAAGATGTAAAGATTTCGATTTTTAAAGAAGCTTGAAGCAAGTTTTTTGCACGCAATAGAACACACAAGCGGCGTTGGTACTAAATTGTGATTTAAACATTCTGAGTTTCGTTCTAGCTCAGTCTTTCGGCTCTTGCTCTAGAATATGCAATGCATGATCCAAAATCATTTTACCAGTGACGTCCAACATGACATCTTGTGTAATTTTAAGTTGTAGATCATCGAATTTATTAAGAAGAACTAGAAAAATCAAGGATTTCAGATAAACTACAAATCGTGGGAAACGTCAATTGATTAATTATTCGAGTATTGTCATGAAACATATTAGAATCCACCGTGGCATTTGGATATTTTTTTACAATGTTAAATGTAAATTCTCTAAATGACAAGTTTCGTTCCGTAACGAAATTCAGGCATATTTCCTTACAAATATATATGTTGAATTAGAGTTCAATCTGTTAGCATGCGTTGCTATTTCTGCGTACAGTCTGTATAGTGCCCAAAATTTCTGCTTGAATGTAGGTTCAACATTTAACTATAGAGCGAATATAATAAAATTGAAAGTCACCTATCGCATATAACACAGAGCACACTTCAAATGAATAAAATGAAAGGCGTTCCATATAATTGTAAGTAATGGTATGTTTACATTCATAATCATATTCTTGCTAAAAACTCGATTTCAATCAAAATTTGACTTCTAGATTTGACCACCAAATTAAATGGCTGCAGTTCACTCTACAGTACATATCCAATTTTATTAAGGTCACTCATTGTTTCTCAGATCTATTTTACAGAACAAGCAGTCGTCTCTTACTTCATGTGAAATCAGAAGAACATATATTTCATCAAGGGCAAATAATCTGTTCGCTCGGAATCCATCACAATTCCACAACTAGAAATACACAAAAATTGACTAAAAGTTCTTCGGCAGTGAAGGTGTTAGTATCCACAACTATTAAAAGAAAAATCCAAAAGAACTCTGGTCAGTAATCTATTTTGACTCTAATATAGCATTATAGACCAATTATTATTTGTTCTTTCTCCAAACAAGGCTAAACACATTACGCAAGCAGTTTCCAGGCTCGAATAGTTTGCGTATTTTTTACTTTTTCGTAACATCTTCCAGGTTCAGAAGGAAAACTTGATGAGCTGGAGTGTGGCACAAAATTTCGTATATTGCACATAAAACGACACAAGACTAGTGAAGAGCTTGAAAATCCATCTACTGCGAATGAAACAGGACAAGATAATAACAATAGGAGCACCTTATAAATAAGACCAAGATGATTACAGTTGTCGTTCTATTACCCTCAGACAGTGGCACTCTATCCTTGCATATGCCGGTTGCGAACAGTGGTTCCTTACTTGAGCTTAGCGTTAGCTGGCCATCATCCATTCTTGACATGAGATTTCTCTATTTGGAGTGGTTCAAACCTGAGCAAGGAAATGAAACACCATTCTTCTAGTACCATACGCAATTTTTAGCTCTTGAAAAATGAACTGCGTGGATTTCAGGATCATGCTGCAGACGGGATAGAGTCAACAGCACGTTTTCCAGTGCCTGTTCTAGTTGAAGTACAAATTTTTTTGATTGCCCCGTTGGCACACAAGAAAACTGGTAACAAAATTCTCTACGTGATACTGCGTGCTATGCTGAAATCAGTCAAAAATTTGACGAAATTCACCGAAATATAGAAGAAGCCCTTAGTAAACGAATTTCGCTAAATCGTTCCCGCCTTAGGCTTTTTGTTCTGAAAACAAGCATTTCAACCTACTTGGCAGATAGTTGAATACGAGAGCTGTATTTGCATCACGATGAGATAATTGGAATCTGACTAGATTCGCTTGCGCAACTAATTCAACACTCCTCCCATTCGGATCATATTTCAGCAATCAGTTTTTTTTCACAACTTTTCCATGATGCCTCACTTGCACCTCAGTTTTCCCTGATGCTATTCCTAATGAACAGAGTAAAAGAATAGTTTCAGCGACCGATTTGTTTCCCGCAAGTGTGCTGACCTGCATGTTTAGTTTAGAGCCTGTTTGTTTTCCTGTATGTTTAAAACAGCTTAGTTTGTGCAACTTCCCATCCATGGTCAGTGGCTCGTTCAAAGTTCTCACCTGGCGAAAAATCTCTCCATTCCGCTTGCACTTTTGAATCAGGTCCCACGTTCGTCGGAGATAGAGTCAAAATTCCTACTTTTCCACAGCCCAACATAGGCAGTGCGGTGCTACCTAGTGAGCTTTGCAACAATTGCCCAGCATTATCGATTATTCGTTGCAAAGATAAGGGTACATGGACGGATTGAGCATTTGGAGAACGTTGCGGAAACCATGATGTCTTGCTGCCATCTTCATCACTGCCCGATATCCGACCACAGAACACATGCGAAAACAACCATCGTGCTGGTGCCCGAATCCCATCGTTTATGTCACCAATCAATTCGTTCAACCCCAGTATACCATTATCACCACCACCATCCTCATTCACCGCTCTATTCACCCCAAATTCTCTGAGTGGACCCAATTCGATGGTGTACTTCGTGAGCATTTCAAGAGCAGCCTTCGAAAGAGATTGAGGTTTCAGATAAACATTTGAATTTCGCACAGTTGCATGCATCAACTCTCCCCCGCGCCGATATTTCACTTCTAGCTTGCGAACAACGAAGCGTCGCGGTGTAAACCTCTTGCTTGATATCACAGCAGATGGATCATCACCGAAATCGGCACGCTTGGTGGGGCGACCTGAGGAGGGTGCAGAGATGTGAAAGGGTTCCCATGCCCAACCTCGTTGCTGATTCGCGTCATGCATTTTCTAAGACGAAGGTATGTGTTTCGTAAGCTTTCACACGAAGTTTGTTCGTCAGAAGTAAAGAACGCCCGAGGGGGCAGGGAGTTCTTCATGCAGAATTAATGACATCATCAACATCGTCAATGTGTTCAGTTTCAAACGTCAAAGCATACTCTTCCATTTCATTTGGGCCAAGAGCAGAGAGAATATTCAAAACGCGTAGTGGCACTAAAAGACTGTGGCTGAACGTTTTTGATATGCTTGCGTCGGAAGCAAGGGTGACCAGAGCCTCCGAGTAGGAAATTCCTGGGGCTTCGATAATATAGGCGGCAATATCATCAGCTTCTGTGTGTAACGCAAGGTCACCTTGCAGTTCCTTAATCAAATTGTCTGGCCCATAGTACTCAAGCAGATAACGATGTATCCTTGGCGATTTTGAATACACTCGAGAAGCGGTGGTTTCACTGAGCATCTTGGTTCTCCAGAGTTGTCAATTGTTGGTTGCGATACTGTGTTTCTCAGCATTGGGCCTTCATGAAGGCATTGCAGAGAGTGCAGTTGTGAAACAGCAAGTCTCTGTTGAATAGGTGTTAATTTGGTGCAATGGCGCTGTTGGCAACAGCCTACAACAAAAAAAAGTCTGTGCAGCTGGAATGGATGGAATGGTGTGCTGTACCTAAAGTTGCAGCAATGCGACGAAGAAATTGTTATGAGCTACGACTATCTATTGCGCAGGTTATTCAGTCTGCTTCCGTGTTCGCTCCCATGACATACAGTATTCATATGATTGCCGGTGATAACCTCCATAGCAGAACAGGACTATGAGTACCGCGTTTGCATTAGTGTATTTCTGGGTTGTCGGTCCGAGGCAGGGTTTTCATAAAAATAGGTAGGGTGAAGTCAAAGGAAGTATTCGGTGCGCTATTTGTAAAGTACAGTACAGTACTGCGCTCAAACGTGACATTATTTACAGTTAAAACTCTCCGCATTGAAACAGCTGGTGATTTACTCGTGCCCTCATCCCGTGAAATTAGTCTGGCGGTTTTACCAACAGTAAACGAAAATACAGAACGCTCTCTGAACGTACACTGAATGAGAAAAATGACTGAACTACTCCGCAAGGCTTTATCCAGTGCGCATCAATCATCCTGTGAAGAACTGCGCTACGGTAGTCTCAGCTGCACTTGAGTCAGCATTCACCGTTTTTAATTGCTAAGCACAAGAATACGTTATAATTATCTTAATAAAAACAAATACAAGTAGAAATTATTCGATGTATTCACAATTCAAGTATATTCTTATCTGGGTACTTAGTAGGACAGCAGCAATCCCCATATTCATTTCGTTCCAATTCAAGATTAGCAAATTCTCTATTATGATTCCTGTTCACAAAACAGTACTAATTCCAATTGTACTCCAACTGATGCGTCAGAATCTAAATCTGCCGAGGCCTTTGATGTTGTCTCAACAAGAAATGTTTTCTCTGCCGCTCCTAACCATTAGAGTTGGAATCGGTAACTCGGTAGAATTAAACTGAAAAATGTAACGACTGAAACTATTGCGCAGGTCTCGAAATTGCTTCTATTTAGAAGTTCATGTAGAGTATAGCAATTACCAACCACTAATTCTGCAACCGTCAAAGGCTTAGCCCAAGTTCACCTTCCTACTAAGTTCCTGGTGGCATTTCTCCAAGTCTCCGAAAATGGAAGAGGCATTAGATGCTTAGTTTCTTTATTATATCTCAATTGTTATTCATGTGCGAGCAAATTTTTTGTATGAATTCGAAAGCTATTGCAATGATCGAAGCGAAAACGAGATATCACTCGTCGACCATTGTCTTACAAATCGGAATAACCGCATCATCAGGTAATTGTCCTTTTCGAGTGCACTACATGTCATGCCCAACCACCCATGAACCGCGCGCATCGGCGCCAACAATGCATGAGCAACAGACTTGTCGAACGTGTGCGTATACGTCGACGCCACTACGCCATTCACAACGATATCTCCATGCAATGTTTGCGGGTTGTACAATCCCCTATCCACAACGGAAGCGATGCTCACAACGCGCGATGGCTTATTGTCACGGTCCATCAAATATTCACCAACTCTCACCTCGTCCGTGCGCTTCAGCACACCGTCCGCATACACAAAGTGACCGGCGGTCAACCGCAACCGCGAACCACCTTCAGTCTCCAATTCGACAAATTCGTACGTCTTACTTTCCTCGCGATGGGTGAACATATACACAGAAGAATATTCACCGCTACCGATCTCAACCTGATCGCCGATTCGTAACTCCGCCATCGTCACCATACCACGCTGCTTCGTGTTGACCCTCGCGCCAGCGGGGAAGCACGCACTTTCATTGCTACTCTGGCCTGCCAGAGCCGCGGGGCAAGTCGCAGGTACAGTCCCGAAGGAGTCACTCAAACCCACGGTGTCCTTGAAGGACGGGTTGGTAGTGTTGAAGTCAAAGCTCTGTTGATTGAACACATTGCCGCACAATGTGCCTGTGGTGTTGGGCATTGCGGGAAATTGGGTGCCATCGAAGACGCCGCACATGAAACTGGCGCCGTCACTCGGATTTCTTCTCTGTACCGGGTAATACCACAGAAAGTCGATGCACATCTCGTCCTGCGTCTCAATTCCGAACTTAGTATTCGGCAGCTTGGTGGTGTCGAAGTTACAAGTGGTGGACAGTATGTCACCTTTCCGAATTTCCAACGGCGGCGAGTAATCGATGCCCGCCTGATGGTCATTGCTCCAATACGCAACCGACGTCAATGTGTCTTGGAACACGCCCTCCGAGTTGTACCGATTCGTCCACATGTACTTGCCTGTCGTGTGCATGTGCGACACGCCTGCAAACACATTGATCTTCTCCGCCTCCCACGTGTTCGTGCATGAGCTCGGACAAGTCGACGTGTAATTGAAGTCATTCTTCACCACCTGACCCGACCGCGACACCGTGCCGTCATTCAGCCATATCGTGCCTGCCTCAATGGAGCGATTCTTCGAGAAGTGCAGCTTCACACCCGAGCTGTCACGGACGTCGGTGAGCTCGTCGGGGTTGTCGTAGTGAATCTCCAACATGACCATCGACGTCGATTCATCCAGCGCGAATCCCACATCCTTCGGCAAAACGAACGGCCCCCTGCCCGCAGCCCAACCATGCAACAACGTGGAGCAATTCGCACGCGGGTCATTAGCACCGCCAGTGCCATCAGCGAAGCAGTCCTTAGTCTCGGAGAAATTCCTCGTGAACTCATTATCGGCACACCCGTACACCAAAAAGTGGTGTGCATGCTTCTCCACAATATTCTCCGCCGCGACCATGTACATCTTCTCCCCGGTCAGCCTCACTTTCTTAGCCGTACACGCGTAAGTGGTGCGTCGTGCAGGCAACAAAAACTTATCGGCCTGCATTGTGAATGTTTCCTCGATATCGTCGGGTAACACCAATTTGTTTGTTTTGGGATACGACCCATCCTTGTTCACCAAAATCACGCGTTTCGTGGCACGATTGGACCGATGGTAGCCTACAGACCCCGCAACACCATATGCGTACATAATCGGCTGTGCCCCCACCCCTATTGAGCGGTCTTGGTCCGTCACCGCCTCCATGGGCCGACGAACCTCCAAGGTGAGAGTTTTCGCCCCGGGATCACGGGAGCAGGACATCAGCTTCCACGAGCGTTCACTCTGACAGGTATCCTCAACAGGGTACACGGTATCCCTGCCTGAACCGAGAGGAAATGCGGTGAACGGGACATGGCGGTTTTTAATTCTACAATTGTCTAGCACAGCCATGTCAAACTGGGCCGTGACGATATCGGCGCCAAGCATGGACCCACTGGTTTGTTCACCAACACCGATTCCCACCCACACCGGATCGGAAGTGGAGACATTGGTGGTATTGATCTCGAGTCCAAACGAGAACATCTTTGTTTCATTGTCGAAACTCCAAAACAGGGTCGCCTCATCAGTTAGGGTTGCGTTTCGGTCATACTCCGCAGTCAGTGCAGCACGGGTCCCGCAAGCGCACAAAAACAGTGACAAAGCCAGGATGAAGTTCATTCTCGTTGCAGTCCGTGAAAGCAGTGGGGTGGGACCAACGAGCGGCATCCGACGGCGCGTTTTATTGTCTGCTACAAGGAAGACGGCACGAATTCTGTATAATCAAACCAATTATCTGGCCTCGAATGGCAACTCGATACTACACTAGTGCCAGTACCACATCGTTCCATACCGCGTATTCTCACACGTGAAAACTAGTACACCAGATGTCAAGCCATCGTTGCCCACTAAGAACTGCTCATATGGAACACGTGCCATCATTCCAAAGGCTAATCACTCAATGAGAATCGATTATTTTTTTGTAAAGCTGCATCAATTATTCAGGTGTTGTCGCAATGTTGACATACAGCTGATTCCTTCTACAATTACCAACAATTACTGTAGGCAATGCCATCCCTTAATATCTCGACTGGTTATTGCCATCCATCCCCCGTTCACTGAGTTGACCACAATCCGCTCTCCGTACTTTGCATCGTTGCAGGATTATGAGATAACCTCAATTGACGCAGCTGCTACCGTATGCTGTGACTCCTCTCTCCGAAAATACATGACTACTTCTCAAATCGGTACAGTACTACTCCAATTAGAATTAATTGACCCTTTTGCTGTATTTCGATGTTCATTTTTAATTGACCTTGCTCTCTTCAGGACGCGAAGAAGCCAACATCCCCCCATTCTACGCTTTCTCGATATGTTGACCGTTAAACTGTACAAAGAAGGGGGATGCTTAACATTCTAACTTTTGTTTGCCTATCTCAAGATGGGTTTCAGCCGGAGGTATTGTAAAATATATTCGAATCCAAAGTGCAACACTTTCTTCTAATATTATGTTTTACCGTTAGTACCGATCTAAACTGCAAGTCGTATTGCGAAGTGGTTCGTACCGCGTGTATATTGCAAAGCCGAAAATGAAAATCGCGGTATGAGACTAAGCAAAAATCTAACCATACCAATATGGCATACAGACTATTAATAGCACATTATCTCTAAGACTCCAGCTTTTGATGTCCCGGGTCTTCGAAGATGAGAATTGGCCAATATTTCTGAATAATTTTGTATTTCAGACCGCTCAAGTACTGCAATATGTTTTGCTCCTTAGTCCAGTGCGAAATTGCAATATTAAATTACATTTAAAGTAACCAGTACGAGGAAATAATATTGACATCAGCTCTAGTTTCGTAAGGTCTACTGGCCTCCGCGAAGAGGATCTGTTGCTAACCACCAGAGATGAGGCTAGCAAATGTCGAACGAGAAACTTAATGCAAAAGACAGTTTGATTCGATACAAGATCGAAGTAGTGACAAAACTATTCGCTCATTAGGCGTGCATCAAATCCTGGTTGGCTTGCAAGACCAACCCAATAACATGTTGATACATTTCATCTCTCTTCATTCAATTGGAATTGAACTTAAAGATGTCAGATATTTCGCTAAGACGCAGGGTCGTATCGCACATACTCAGGCTTCAGGCTCAATAAATTGCTCTTGCAATGTATGCCAATATGCAATAAAAGCAGCGTTTTTTTGTTTTAAGTGGATATTACAATATGTATTGCAGATCGATCTATCATTGCGATTCATATCAGTGTATTTGATCACAATACGTTGTGCTAATCAATCTGCACGTACTGGAACCTTTTGTATTCGCATTCTGTAAACGTAAAACAGTGATTAACTTGAGAATCTAGAGTAAATGTCCCTGCTAAAATTGCAATTGATATTGTGCATGTTCTTGACACGGCTATATGTATTGAAGAGTATAGTATTTTATTTCATATTCTATTCAACTGGGAATATGTTGCAATGATATCGGCCTCATTTCTGCACAAACTGAGGTCAGGCCGATTCATAGATCCTCCTGGACAATGTATATATTTTCTATCGAGCGAGAGAATAAAGTCCGAAAACGTTGAGAATGTTTGCTTTGACGCCTGTTTGTGTTCAAACCGTCGATTCCTAATAATTGAAATAAACAACACAAGCTGAACTTAGCCTAGTCAGCATAGTCTAACTTTAATAATTCTCGAAAAACAGCTCGTATTCAATAGAATATGCAATGTACTTTACTATATTTGTGTCCATGATTCGTTCTACAGCAACGCGTGTGATTCTGCCAATTGTTTCATTTTACACCATGCTGATTATTGTACTCTATTTAATCGACACACGAATAATGGAATTTGCAACATTCATTGTCTTTTCAATGAACATTTTAAGTTCTAGGCCGCTGTTGTGGTACTGATTGCTATAATATGAAATACAAAAATCTATCTTAATTTCAAAGTTGGATCGCTAGCCTTCTCAAAAACGTTCCTGCTTTGATTATTTTGCATGTCTGTCGTGAGTCTGCCGAAGAATAAATAAAGATTTTGCCTCGAAATTACACATTATGATAAAGCGTGGTAGAAAATAAAAGTATGCCATCAGTTGCGTATAGTTTTCGTGAGATTCTGTGGCACAGTATATGGAAAAATCATGATTTACAGCGATGTGAAATCGGAACTAATATCTCTGTTCTCGACCCCAATTAAGGATGAGAGGCCCTCACTACGAGGCTTGCAGCAAGCATAGAATTGAATTCAGATGTACTTGCTTCATCTGAAGAATTTTAGGGATCTCTCGCAAATAGGACGACTTGGAAACTCACTTTTCATCGGTACCATATTAGTCTTATGGTCCTCTCATCCTCTACTGGCCATGGTCATGATTGAAATCACGATTTATCGCTGCTTATTTCGCGTACTACTTTCACTAACCTAGATACTGTATTTTTGAAATCTTACTCAATTTGGGAAAATGATACATTTTAGTTTTCTAA
>JAAUYH010157425.1_pt1 | contig 13507 bp, 11 predicted proteins | sample 7278061 | NCBI WGS metagenome assembly JAAUYH01 (sample SAMN14350203, study PRJNA611818) | marine sediment metagenome | isolation source: surface marine sediment (0.6m) | place: French Polynesia: Moorea | collected 2018-08
ATGCGCCATTGCCCTGTCGCCCAGCGTATCGGCGACATCCTGCGCCGCCGCCCCGTCGGCATCGAGCAGCGCGACGCGCGCGCCCTCGGCATGGAAACGCTCGGCGATGGCGCGCCCGATCCCGCGGCCCGCGCCGGTGATGACAGCCGTCTTTCCGTCGAGCCTTGCCATGGGGCCGCACCTCCGGTCTTGGTCCGGCAAAGCGTATCGGCCCGGCGGACACCGCGCAACGCGGTGTTGGAGTTGCCGGGCCTTGCGGCCTATCATCGGCCGAGAGGGAGGGACCGGCATGACAGAGGAAAAGCGCGCGCCGCAGACGGTGGCAGAGGTCGAGGAAGCGCTGGCGGCGTTGCGGGCCAAGCGCGGCTATCTCTTGCCGCATCACGGGCTTCTGGCGGTGTCCTCGCCGGAATTGCTGGCCGCCTATGACGCCACCTATTCGGCGCTGACCCTGTCCGACCGTGTGATGACGCTGCACGAGAAAGAGATCGTCTGGCTGATCATCCTGGTGTCGACCGGCGAGGCGATCGCGACGCATCACATCGACCGGCTGCGCAAGGGCGGCGGCGACGCGGCGGATGTGGAGGCCGCCCTTGCGCTGGCGGCCTGGGCCGAGGGCGCGGGGCATCACCGGTTCGTCGAAGCGCATTGGGGTCCGCATCTGGAGGGGTTCGACGCGGTGCGGGCCTATCGCGCCGGTCTCGACGCGCTGCTGGCGCGGTTCCCGGTCACGCCCTGGGTGGCCGAGATCGGCTTGGCGGCGGCGCATCAGTGCCACCGGCGCTGGGACTGGGTCGGCGAGCATATCGCCGGCGCCTATGCGGCGGGCGCCGAGGAGGGCGCGATCGCCGAGGGGCTGAGCCTGGCGATGTTTCCCGGCGGCGTGCCGAATTTCGTCGATGCCTGCGATGTCTGGCGCGAGCTGATCGTCGCCGGCAAGGTGCAGGCCAGCGCGCCCTATGAAGCCTGGGCGCGGATGACGGGGCAGGGCGGGTTCGACGAAGCCTCGGGCAAGGCGTGAGCGCGGGCGGATACACCCATATCGTCGTCGGCGCGGGCGCGGCGGGCTGCGCGCTGGCCGCGCGGCTCTCGGTGGCCCCTGGCGCGCGCGTCCTGCTGATCGAGGCGGGCGGCAGCGGTCGCGGCGATCCCGTGCTGAAGGTGCCGATGATGACGGCGGTCCTGCTGCGCGGGCGGCGGCATGTCTGGCGGTATCACACCGGGGCGGAGCCGGGACTGGACGGGCGCGTGGTGGACCTGCCGCGCGGCAAGGTGCTGGGCGGCTCCACGGCAATCAACGGCATGGTCTACGTGCGGGGTCTGCCGCAGGATTACGACGCCTGGGCGCAGGCGGGCATGCCGGGCTGGTCCTGGGACCGGGTGCGGCCTTACTTTCTCAGGTCGGAGCGGTTTGCGGGGCCGGGCGAGGCCGCGCATCACGGGTCAGACGGGCCGCTAACGGTGTCGCGCCGCGCGCAGGCGGAAAGCCCGCTGGTCGATGCCTTCGTCGCGGCGGGCGTGGCGGCGGGCCATCCGCGCTGCGCCGATTTCAACGCGCCGGATGCCGAGGGGTTCGGATATTATCATTTCACGATCCGGAACGGGCGGCGCGAGAGCGCGGCGACGGCGTTCCTGGCGGCGGCGGGCGCGGGGCTTTCGGTGCTGAGCGGGGCCGAGGTCGACCGGGTGGTCTTCGAGGGGACACGCGCGGCGGGCGTCGAGGTGGTCCGGCGCGGGCGGCGCGAGGTGCTGCGCGCCGAGGCGGAGGTGGTGTTGTGCGCCGGGGCGGTCGGGTCCCCGGCGATATTGATGCGCTCGGGCGTGGGGCCGGCGGAGGCGCTGGTGGGGCTCGGGATCGATCCGGTGCTGGATGTGGCGGAGGTGGGCGAGAACCTGCAAGACCACGTGTTGATCCGGGTCTGTCACGAGGCGCCCGAGGCCGCGACGCTGCACGGGCTGACGCGGATCGACCGGGCGGCGCTGGGGTTCCTGCGCGCCTGGGCCTTCGGGACCGGGCCGATGACGGTGTTTCCGCTGGAAGCGGGGGCTTACTTGCGCGGGCCGGGTGCCGATCTGCCGAACATCCAGAGCCATTTCCTGCCCGCCCTGTCGAGCGCGACGGTGCGGTTCAATCCTTTCACCAAGCCGGTGAACGAAGGCGCGGGCTTCATGGCCAACGCCTCGGTGATGCGGCCGGCGAGCCGGGGGCGGTTGCGGTTGACCGGTGCGGGACTGGATGCGCCGCTGGACATCAGGGTGAACTATCTCTCCGACCCGCGCGACGTGGGCCAGTTGGTGGATGCGGTCGGGATGCTGCGCGAGGTTTTCGCGCAGGCGCCGTTCGATCCCTATCGCGGGCGCGAGACGGCGCCGGGGCCCGGGATCACCTCGCGCGCGGACTTGACCGCCTGGGTGCGGCAGACCGCGAGCACGGTGCATCATTTGTGCGGGACGTGCCGGATGGGGGCGGATGCGGGCGCGGTGGTGGACCCGGAGTTGCGGGTGCAAGGGGCCGAGGGGCTGCGGGTCGCCGATGCCTCGATCTTTCCGGCGATTCCGTCGACGAACACGGCGGCCCCGACGATCATGGTTGCGGAGAAGGCGGCGGATTCCATGCTTGCCGGGGATCGGGGGACTGGCCCGGATCACTGAGTCACGCGCATCGACCGGAGAGCCGACACCCGCCGGATCAGGTCAGCTGACGGGTCCGCGCCGCTTGGGGGGCATGGCGTGGGGCAACTCCGCTCACAGGATGACATCGCCGACAGGCCGCCGCAGCGACATGGGCAAGGCGGGTGCGCGGCCGAACCGCACGATCAAGTCAGGGCGGACATCCGGCAATCCCAGCCACCCGGCGAATTCCGGCCGGATCGCCGCGACTTCGATGGGTTGGTTGATATGGGCGTTGCGGATGCCAAGCGCGGTGGACTGCAACGCAAATCGCTGAAAACTCCGACCGACCCTGATCCAGTGCTCGTGATCCTCATTGTCGCCCACAAACACGGCAATACCCGCGGATGACCGGATGTGCGTGCGATACTTGTCATTCTCGCTGTCTTTTTCGAAGAAAACGCCGAACAACCGTTCCGCAATCCAGCCGGGCACGACCGGGTTTCCGGAGGTCGCCGCGAACAAGCCGTCCTTCGTTGCCAACGCCTGGTCCGGCGTGAACCGGATCCAATCACGCAGCTCGGCGACGAAGGCGGGATCGTCCATTTGGGCGCTGTTGCCCTCGACAACGAATTCAAGAACGGACTCGCGGTCGGCGTCCTCGGTGAATATCAGCACCGAAACGCCCTCTTCCTGCGCAGCGGCCTGCAACAGGCTGATGTCCGACGCCGAGATCGGCTGGCCGTCGTATTCGGATCGCGTGGATTGGCGAAGCGGGATGGCCTGATACAGCAGTGTCTCGTCCACCGGTCCCATCCCGAGGGCGATCCCGATTTCCGTCTCGGGGCCGCTTACGATCGAGAGATCGGCAGACCGGCCATTGGCCCGCGCGGCGATCATGAGGTTTTCCGCAGCGCATCCCAGGCTGACATAGAGGTGATGATCATCGGGGTCGACGACCTCTGTGCGCCGGGTGAAATCCGGCAGCAAGGTCACCTGTCCATCATCCAGTCGGAACCTCCAGGGCTGCGTGTTGTGACCATTGGCGGCCAGAGTCGCCATCCGCACAAGCTCTTCCGTCGTCGGATCGGAAGCTAGAAGTTGCCGTTGACGGGCCACTTCTTCTTCGAATTCGCCCATCCGCGGCCACGTGGCGTATCCAACCACGCCCAAGGCGGCAGCCGACACGCCCGTCGCTATCATGGATCGGCGTGAAAACATGGTCATCTCCAGCGTTGAGTCGCCGATCTATGCATGCGGATGTAACAGGGATCTGGCGGCTGTCCGTTGACATGCCTCAAGTGCCAGCAAGACGACGGCGACAGGAAATGACGCAACGGCAGCAAGGTCCCGCCGCGCAGCCAGATGAAGATATTTCGAGAGAGAGCCGTGCAGACCGGTCGGCGATATCTGCGTCGGACCGCCTGGACGCTGTGGGTAGCCCCGCCGGCGATGCGGCGGGGCCAGGTTTCGTTCAGATCGCCTGGATCCGGTCGTAGGTGCCCTCGCCGAAGATGTCGTCGGCCAGCGCCTTGATCGCGGGTTCCAGCGTCGCCTGCGCCGCGGTGGCGTCCAGAAGCGGCGTGGTGTCCTCGCCGTTGAACTCGCGCCATTGCTTGAAGTTCTCGATCTCGGCCTCTTCGGTGGCGCGGAAGAAGTCCTGTGGCTCCAGCTCGTTGAACGTGTCCACGAGGATGCCCTGCTGCTCTTCGGTCAGGCTGTTCCAGGCGCCGACATTGATCATCTGCTTGTCGAGCCCGATGCCCCAGTCGTTCTGGTAGCAATACTTGACCACCTCGTAGAACTTCTGGGTGATCATCAGATTGCCCAGCGTCGCCATGCCGTCGACGACACCCTGCTGCAGCGCGCCGTAAAGCTCGTTGAACGGGATCACGGTGGGCTTGGCGCCGACCTGCTCGAGCCCGGCGATCACGCCCTCGATCTCGGGCGCGCGGATCTTCATGCCCTTCAGATCGTCGAAGGTTTCCAGCTTGCTGTTGGTGAAGAGCTTCCACGGCCCGGCGCGGGCCACGCTAAGATACCGCAGGCCCGGATAGCGGTTCTGCACCGCCGCGTTCAGCTCGTCGTAGAGCAGGTCGTTGGCGATCGCCTGGGCGTGGTTGGAATCGCGCGCGAAGTAGGGCGCGTAGAACACGTCGAACTCGCGCAGGCCGGTATAGGCGCCGTTGTAGATCTGCACCGTGCCCAGGGCTGTGCCATCGAGCACGTCCTTGCCGCCGCCGATGGTGCCGGCCTTGATGTCGAAGGTCAGTTCGCCCCCGGTGCGCTCGGTCACGAGATCGAGCCACTTCTTGGCGAACTTGTTCGACGCGCTGTCGATGTTGCCGGCATTGCCGTAGATCAGCGTCTGCGCCGCAAGCGCCGGCCCGCCCGCAAAGGCGCCGGCGAGTGCGGCCGTGCCGAGCCCGATATTGAAGGAACGTCTGGAAATGGTCATGGCATAGCCTCCCTTGCTTGTGCCGTGTTGGGGCGTCAAGGCCCGCTTATCGGTCGAAGAACAACTCCGGCAGGAACAGAGTGATTGCCGGGAAATAGGTGATGATCAGCAAGACCCCGACCAGGATGAAGAAATAGGGGACCGCCTCTTTGAAGATGTCAATCACGCCGACCCCGCCGATCGACGAGATGATGAAGAGGTTCAGCCCGATCGGCGGCGTGATCATGCCGATCATCAGGTTCAGCACCATGACGACGCCGAAATGCACCTCGTCGATGCCGAGCCCGGTCAGCAGCGGGAACAGCACGGGCGCGAGGATCAGCATGATCGGCAGGATTTCCATGATCATGCCCAGGATCAGCAGCATGATGTTGATCATCAGCAAGAGCGCCCAGACCTCATCTGTGACCCAGAGCATGGCATTGGTGAGGATCACGCCGAGGTTTTCCTTGACTGCCAGCCAGGCGAAGATCTTCGAGGTGGCGACGGTTAGCATGATGACCGAGGTCGCGACCGCCGCGTGGCTTGCGGCATTCAGGATCTGCGCCACAGACAGGTTGCGATAGATGAAGATCCCCAAAAACAGCACGTAGAAGGCCGCGATGGCGGCGGATTCCGTCGGGGTGGCGACGCCCATGATGATCGCCCCGACGATGATGCCGGGTGCGATCAGGGCGGGGATGCCCTCAACAAAGGCGTTCACCCGTTCGCCGCCGGTGGCGCGGGCCTCGACCGGGTATTGCCGGCTGCGGCAGATCCACCAGGTGATCCCGAACATCGCAATGAACATCAGCGCGCCCGGCACCACACCGCCGAGGAACAGTTGGCCGACCGAGATGTTCACGATGGCGCCCAGAAGCACGAAAGAGATCGACGGTGGCACGATCGGGCCAACCGTGGCGGCCGAGGCGATCACCGCGCTGGAGAACGCCGGTTTGAAGCCGCGCTTTTTCATCTCTGGCAGGAGCACGGTACCGGTGGCGGCGGCGTCTGCCAGCGCCGAGCCCGAGCAGCCCGACATGATGAAATTCGCGGTGACGCCGACATTGGCGAGGCCGCCGTTGCGGTGGCCCACGAGGGACGCGGCGAAGCCGACGATCCGGCGGGTGACGCCGGTGACGTTCATCAATTCGCCCGCGAAAATGAAGAGCGGGATCGCCAGCAACACGAAGGAATTGACGCCGGACGTCATCTGCTGGGCGAAGAGCACCATCGGCGTGTAGCTGTCGGTGAACTGCGCCAACGTCAGGTAGCCGAAGGCGGCGAGGCCGATGGCCCAGGCGATCTCCATCCCCAGAAGCGAGAAGATGAAGAGGATGGCGATCATCGAGACGAGCAGCATCCTAGGCGCCTCCGCCCGTCGCGGCGCGGTAATCCATCACGGTGCGGATCATCAGCCGGCTCTGATAGAACAGCATCAGCAGGCTGCCGACCGAGACCGGCGCGTAGAGCCAGACGAAGCTCCAGCCGGTGGAGAGCATGCTGCCGCCGGCCTGCAGTTTCAGGATCGGCATGTTGAACCACACCAGCGTCGCCAGCATGATCAGCACCAATATGTGCATGAAGGTTTCCAGGATCATGCGTGGCTTGGCGGCGACCTTGTCGATGAAATGGGTCACGCGGATGTTTTGGCCGCGCTTGGTGGCCACCGCGATGCCAAGATAGGTCATCCACAGGAAGAACGCGCGCGGCGCCTCGTCGGCCCAGAGCGGCGGTTCATTGAAGACGTAGCGCATCGTGACGGCGTAGAACACGGCCGTTGCGATGATGATCAGGAGGATGCCGGAGGCGTAGTAGAGCGCCTTTTCCAGCAGGTCGTCGAGGCGTTTGAGAACCCCACCCTCGCCCGCCATGGTCTAGTTGCTCCCTTCGCGCCGGCGGGGCCGGGCCGGGATCGGACGCAGGCATTCGGACATCGCGACACCTCCTAGTCTGTTGCGGTCCGCACCGGTTCGGGGCCGGTTTTTCGCGTTGACCTTTGAAATGATATAAAAGTATATCATTATACCGTCAACAGAAACGCGCGGTGCAGTTTTGGTCACGTCAGCCCGACAATCCGTTCACGGCGGTCTTCTGGACCGGAGCCCGGGTATGCCGCTCTATCAGCAGATCTTTCTGATCCTCAAAGCGCGGATCACCGCCGGAGAGCTGGCGCCGGGCGAGCTTTTGCCGGGCGAGCATGAGCTCTGCGCGGAGCTTGGCGTGTCGCGGATCACCGTGAAGCGGGCGCTGAACGATCTTGCCGATGCGGGTCTGGTGGTGCGCGAGCGCGGGCGCGGGACGCGTGTCGCCGAGGTGCAGGGCGGCCAGGTGGTGAATGCGGCGCTTGAGGGCTGGCTCGAGAACGTCTCTGCCATGGCGCGCGACACCGACGTGACGGTGCTCGAGTTTGGCTATGTGCCCGCGACGGCGGCCGTGGCGGCGGCGCTGGCGCTGGAGCCGGGCGCTGCGGTGCAGCGCGCGGTTCGGATGCGGCGGCGCAAGGGCGTGCCGATGTCGCATCTGGTCACGCATGTCCCCGAGGACATCGGGCGCAAATACGCCGCCGAGGATATGGGGGACGTGGCCTTGTTGAAGCTTCTCGAGGAAGCGGGGGTGACCGTCGCCTCGGCCTCTCAGACGATCAGCGCGACGCTGGCCGATCCGGATGTGGCGACGGCGTTGGAGGTGGCGCCCGGCAGCCCGCTGATCGAGGTGCAGCGCACGGTTCGGGACGTGACCGAGCGGCCGGTGGAACTGATCCGGGCGCTCTACCGGCCGGATGTCTACCGGTTCGTGATGTCGATGCGTCGGGTCGAGGGCGAGGGCGGCAAGACCTGGTCGCCCGAGGCCAGAACGGTCGCGCAGGCCGCCGACGCGGCGCAATTCGGCGCGGAGCGCTAGGCGTGGCTGCGACCCTGGCGCAGAAGATCATCGCCCGTGCCGCAGGGCGCGACGGCGTGACGCCCGGAGAGGTGGTCACTGCCCGGGTCGATCTCGCGATGATTCACGACAGCGGCGGGCCGCGGCGGGTCGCGCCGATCCTGAAGGACCTCGGCGTCGGGCTCTGGGACCGCGACAGGGTGGTCCTGATCAGCGACCATTTCGTGCCGGGCGACACCGACGAGGGCGCGCGCATCCTGCAGCTGACCCGCGACTGGGCGCGCGACAACGCGGTCACGTTCTACGACGGGCAAGGCATCTGCCATGTGGTGCTGCCGGAGCGCGGACATCTGCGGCCCGGCATGTTCGTCGTTGGCGGTGACAGCCACTCGCCCACGGGCGGCGCCTTCGGCGCTTACATGTTCGGCATCGGCGCCACCGAGATGGCCGGGGTGCTGGCGACCGGCGAGATCTGGATCAAGGTACCCGGCACGATCCTGCTGGAGTGGACGGGGCGGCTTGGGGCGGGCGTGGTGGCCAAGGACATCATGCTGGCGCTCTGCGGGCGGCTGGGCATGGATGGCGGGCAGTACCAGGCGGTGGAATATACTGGCGCGGCGATCGCGGCGCTGTCGATGCAGGAGCGCATGACCCTGTCGAACATGGCCGCGGAACTGGGCGCGCAGGCCGGGCTGATCGCGCCCGACGCGGTGACCGAGACGTACCTGGCCGAGCGCGGTGTGGCGTCCGGCGGGCCGGGCGGTCTTTTTACCGATCCCGGCGCGGACTTGCTGGCGCATCACGTGTTCGACGCGGCGGCCCTTCCGCCGCAGGTCGCCGCGCCGCACTCTCCCGCCAATGCCGGTCCGGTGACCGAGGCGCCGGAAACCCGTGTGGATGTGGCCTATTTCGGCGCCTGCACGGGGGCCAAATACGACGATCTGCGCGCCGCCGCGACGGTCTTGCGCGGACGCCGGGCCAGGGATGGCGTCAGCCTGCTGGTGGCGCCGTCGTCGCGAAAGGATCAGGACCGGGCCGCCGCGGACGGAACGCTCAAGGTGCTGGAAGACGCAGGCGCACAGCTTTTGCCGAACGCCTGCGGCATCTGCGCGGGCTATGGCACCCACCGGCTGGGCGCGGAGACCACCTGCATCTCGTCCACGGCGCGGAATTTCCGCGGCCGGATGGGCGATGCCTCGTCCCGGGTCTGGCTCGCCTCGCCGCTGACCGTGGCGGCCTCGGCGGTGACCGGAGAGATCACCGACCCGCGCGAGTTCCTGCCCCGGGAGGCCACATGACCGGGGGCCGGATCTTCATCGTCGGTGACAATGTCGACACCGACCAGCTGGCGCCCGGGAAATACATGCGCGGGGGCATCGAGGCGCTGGCGGCGCATTGCCTCGAAGGCCTGCGCCCGGACTTCGCCGGGGCGGTGCGGCCCGGTGACCTGCTGGTGGCGGGGCGCAATTTCGGCGCCGGGTCGTCGCGGGAACAGGCCGCGGCGGCCTTGAAACATCTCGGCATCGCGGCGGTTCTGGCGCGATCTTTCGCGGGCATCTTCTATCGCAACGCGGTCAATCTGGGCCTGCCGGTGCTGGTGCTGCCGGAGGCGGAGGGCCTCGCCGAGGGCGACTTCGCGGTGTTGGACCTCGACACGGCTACGCTGACCCTGCCGGGCAAGGGGATCACCCTGTCCTGCGAGCCGATCCCCGAGAACCTGCGGACGCTCTTATCCGATGGCGGGCTGGTCCGGCATCTCAAGAAACGTTTCGCCATGGCGCGGGAGGCGGCGACATGAGCCTGCGCGCGCGCCTTGCCGCGCCCGAAATCCTGCTGGCGCCCGGCGTGTTCGACGCACTCACCGCGCTGATTGCGCAGCAGGCGGGGGCGCAGGCGGTGTACCTGTCGGGCGCTTCGATCGCCTATACAAGGTTCGGCCGACCCGATATCGGGCTGGTCGCCATGAGCGAAGTCGCCGACACCGTCGCGACGGTGCGCGACCGGGTCGACCTGCCGATCATCGTCGATGCCGACAACGGGTTCGGCAACGCGCTGAACGTGCAGCGCACCGTGCGGGTATTCGAACGCATGGGCGCCAATGCGCTGCAGATCGAGGACCAGACCTTGCCGAAGCGCTGCGGGCACCTGGACGGCAAGTCGCTGATCTCAGCCGCCGAAATGGCCGGCAAGATCGCCGCCGCCTGCGACGCGCGGGCCAGCGACGAGACGCTGATCATCGCGCGCACCGACGCGATCTCGGTCGAGGGGTTCGGCGCGGCGCTGGACCGGGCCGAGCGTTATGTCGGGGCCGGAGCGGATGTGCTGTTCGTCGAGGCGCCGCAATCGCTTGACCAGATGCGCGAGATTTCCGAGCGATTCCGGGGTCGCGTGCCGCTGATGGCGAACATGGTCGAGGGCGGCAAGACACCAGCGCTGACGGCGCCCGAACTGCAGGAGTTGGGGTTCTCGCTGGTGATCTTTCCCGGTGGCATCGTGCGGGCGCTGGCCGCGGCGGCCGGAGACTATTACGGCAACCTGATCGCGAGCGGGTCGAACGCCGCGTTCCGCGACCGGATGTTCGACTTCGACGCGTTGAACCGGGTGATCGGCACGCCGGAGATGCTGGACCTGGGGCGCACCTACGAGGGGCATGATGACGGCAATTGACCCGGTCACCCTGGCAATTCTGAAAGGCCGGTTCGAGCAGATTGCCGACGAGATGGACGCGACGCTGTTTCGCTCGGCCTTCAACCCGATCATCGCCGAGGCGCATGACGCGTCGCACGGGCTCTACGATGCGACGACCGGCGAGACCCTGGTGCAGGGCAAGTCCGGGCTGCCGATCTTCGTCGGGGTGATGGCCTTTGCCGTGAAAGCGGTGATCGACAAGGCCGGGGGGCAGGGCGGCGTGAACGAAGGCGATGTCTGGATCTTCAACGACCCCTATGACGGCGGCACGCATCTGTCGGATTTCCGGCTGGTCAAGCCGGTGTTCCGCGACGGTGAGGTGTTCTGCTATCTCGCCTCGGTCGGGCATTGGCACGATGTCGGCGGCAATGTGCCCGGCAACTACAATCCGGCGGCGACGGAAGTGTTCCAGGAAGGCATGCTGATCCCGCCGGTGAAGCTTTATGACCGGGGCGAATTCCGGCAGGACATCGTCGATATCCTGTCCGCGAACTCGCGGTTGCCGATGTCGCTTTACGGTGACCTCAATGGCCAGATCAACGCGTTGGAGTTGGGCGAGCGGCGGATGCACACGCTGCTGGATGAATATGGCGACGCGACGGCGGCGGCCTGCCTCGCCGCGCTGAAGGACCGTGCCGCCGAGATGATGCGGGCGCATATCGCGGATTTGCCGCAGGGAACGGTGTCGGCGGATGACTGGCTCGACAATGACGGCGTGACGGACGACCCGCTGAAGATCGCGCTGGACCTGACCATCGAGGGTGACCGCATGGTGCTGGATTTCACCCGGTCGGCCAAGGCGTGCCAGGGGCCGGTGAATATCTCGCGCGCGACCACCGTGGCGGCCTGCTACGTCGCGCTGAAGCATATCTTCGGCGACGTGCCCGCGAATGCCGGCGTGCTGGAGCCGGTGGAGTTCCTTATCGACCCGGACTCGATCCTTTCGGTGACGGCGCCCAAGCCCACGGCGGGCTACACCGAGACGATCCTGCGGTTGATCGACGTGGTGTTCCAAGCCGTGGCGCAGATCGCGCCGGAAGATGCGATGGCCTGCGCCTACGGCACGATCAACGCGCTGTCGCTGGCCGGGCACCGCAGGGACGGGCGGCGCTGGGTGATGTTCTCGTTCTTCGGTGGTGGGCACGGGGCGCATTGCACGGGCGATGGGCTGAACCACGGAAATGCGCCGATCTCGACCGCGACGATCCCGCCGCTGGAGATCCTCGAGGCGGCCTATCCGGTGCGCTTCACGAAATGGGCGCTGCGCCCGGATTCGGGCGGCGCGGGCAAGTATCGCGGTGGGCTGGGCGCGGTCTACGAGATCGAGCTTCTGGAGGAAGAGGCGACCGCGTTCCTCTTCGGCGAGCGCGGCAAGTTCCCGCCCCAGGGCGTGGCTGGTGGTGGGGCGGGGGCCGCGAACCGGTTCGTCTATCAGCAGGACGACGGCGAACATGCGCCGCCGATGGTGTCGAAGATGGTGGGCATCCAGCTGAAGAAGGGCCAGCGCGTGCGGTTGGAGACCCCAGGCGGTGGCGGGTACGGCCGCGCCGAGGAGCGCGACGACGCGGCGCGCGCCCGCGACGTCGCGCTGGGCTACGTCACCGGGGGCGAGGCATGAGCGGGCCGGCGCATGTCGTCGGGGTCGATGTCGGCGGCACGTTCACGGATGTTTTCGTTCTCGACGAGGCCTCGGGTCGCGTGTCGATCACGAAGGTGCCCTCGACGCGAGGCGACCAGTCCAGGGGGTTCATCGAGGGGATCGGGCGCGAGGTGCCGGATTTCGCGACGATCCGTACCGTGGTGCACGGTACCACCGTGGGCACCAACGCGCTTCTGGAACGCAAGGGAGCCAAGACCGGCATCATCACGACCCGCGGTTTCCGGGACGTGCTCGAGATGCGGCGCCGCGACCGGCCCACGACCTGGGGATTGCGCGGCAGTTTCGAGCCTGTGGTTGCCCGGCAGCACCGGCTGGAGGTCGACGAGCGTGTGCTGGCGGACGGCACGCTGCTGGAGCCGGTGAACCTCGACCAGGTCCACGCCGCGGCGGCGGAACTGCAGGCGGCGGGGTGCCAGGCGGTCTGCGTGTTCTTCATCAACGGCTACGCCAATCCCGAGAACGAGGCGCGGGCCGTGGCCGCCGTGCGCGCGGTTTGGCCCAATCCCTACGTCACCGCCGCCACCGAGATCCTGCCGGAGATCCGCGAATTCGAACGCCTGAGTTCGGCGACGCTGAACGCCTATCTGCAGCCGGTGGTCTCGGCCTATCTCGACCGGCTGGAGGCCGCGATGGATCAGAGCGCCTTTGCCGGTGACATCCTGATCGTGCAGTCCAATGGCGGCGTGATGTCCATCGATGCGGCCAAGCGCACCCCGGTGCGGACGGCGCTGTCCGGCCCCGCGGCCGGGGTGATTGCCGGGCAGGCCATCGCCAAGGCGGCGGGGTTCGACAACATCATCACCTGTGACATGGGCGGCACGTCCTTCGACGTCTCGCTTGTCGCCGACGGGCAGGCCGCGCTGGCGCCGCAAACCTCGATCGAGTTCGGCATGGTCGTCCGCACCCCGATGATAGAGATCACCACCATCGGCGCGGGCGGTGGATCCATCGCCTGGGTCGACCGCAGCGGTCTGCTGCAGGTCGGGCCCGAAAGCGCGGGATCGGATCCCGGACCGGTATGCTACGGATTGGGCAACACCCGACCCACGGTGACCGATGCCAACCTTGTCTTGGGCCGAATAAACGCCGATCGGCCGATCGGCGGCAAGCTCGATCGACTGGATGTCGAGGCCGCGCGGGCCGCCATCGTCGCCGAGATCGGCGCGCCGCTGGACCTGTCGGCGGAGGACGCCGCCGAGGCCGTGTTGCGGCTGGCCAATGCCAAGATG
>JAAUYH010115143.1_pt1 | contig 13506 bp, 10 predicted proteins | sample 7278061 | NCBI WGS metagenome assembly JAAUYH01 (sample SAMN14350203, study PRJNA611818) | marine sediment metagenome | isolation source: surface marine sediment (0.6m) | place: French Polynesia: Moorea | collected 2018-08
GAAAATTCTTCGACACTGATTTTCCAAGTAGTCTACTCGACTTCTGAAACTTTTAAATCGGTTTCAACTTCTCTGTATTTTATATGATCTCACGCAGGCTTCCTCTTGTATTTGCAATTCTGAACACATTCGGATACTCTAAGAACGAACACTCAAATCGTGCTGTGAACGCTCCTGTTCGAATCAATAAAAGTAGCAAAAAATCTAAGGCTGAACGCTTTTGCATCCCAACACAGCTCATTTAACGCCTGTTAATTATTCGCTTTGGCCTTCTCGAGTCATTTCGTATCATTCATTATTCAGTTTTTTCTTCTTTACCAGTTGGTCCTTTCGAAATCGTCGCCTTAATGCCATAATTGCATCATCATCACTGAATGAAGCCAGAAATGTTTTCTGCTCTTTCCATTTTCTGCTGAATAGGTGAGACTAGTCTTGTCACGTGCTTACTGCAACTCACCTATTTTCAGTCGTCCCGCATACTGTTTCGCACAATTCATTCAGTACCCTGTTCACTTTGCGACACTTCTTTTCAATTAAATATAATCAACAGTCCCATTTCACTTTTCAAAATCTTTCGCTGTGCACTTAGAAAAAGTTGGAATCACGTGGTGGAACAAAATAGTGCCGTCATACTTCAAAAACAGGGTCCGTTTAGCTAGTTAATCTTCCATTATGAGTTGAAACATATAGAATTGTAGGCTTGGGGCTCGAAGGAGATTTTAATGTTTAGTTAGAAGATCAAGTGTTATAATTTCTAAATTTGTCGGTTCGATTCCTAACATATACTAATGGTGCGATAATTAAAACCATACTACGTTATGAGCAGTATTCACTAAGGATTCCCATTATCAAAAGCCAAGGAAATGTCTACGCATAACTGATGATTCCTCTTTGAATCATATTTAGTTCACTAACAGGATTGGCGGCAGGTAAAATGCTACTAAAATTATAGACGAATGGACCACGCATCATGAAATAGTCGGATACCAGCGCAATTACTGAAGTGAGTCGAGAATTCACCAGTTACGTACATCAAGATCCATCTTGAATTGTCAAATTTATTGGACAGCATCATAGCACTCACGCTGATGCAAAACTACAATAATACAGTGCAAAGACCGACTGAACTGGAACGTCAGTAGATTGAATTGGGTCTCATCGACGATGATTTTATGGGGTACTGTAGCTGTTGTTCTCTCCATAGGTTGAACGGCGAATTTAGAGTCAAAAAATTTCTAATAATCAATCAACATGGCTAAATTTATAAAAAAAAGATTGATCTGTTTCCAGCCTTACAGCCATTTGCAATCAACAAACGTGTACAGTAATCATCATCATTTCTCACTTCTGTGTGTCAAGGTGGCCAGGTTCCAGATAGCTTGTACGCCACAACCACAAAAGCGCGTTGCGAACCCGGCCTTCTCTCGTTGGGTACGAACTCCGGAGCGAGAAGCGCGGTGCGCGTGCGCGCTGAAGATGGCGCTGTCGGGGGCGTCGTTCCGCTCCTATGTGTTCCTGTCGATATGCCTGAGCGGCGCGGTCGTCGGGCATGCGGCGTTCCAGAAGCGATTCTTCTACCGCACCATGGTATACCTGGGCGAGTCGAAACTTGCTTTCATGGCGGTCGCCAACCTCGCCCTGGTGTCCGTGATGCTTATATGGAAGGCCGTGCAACGTGTGTTCCTCGGCCCCCTGCGATTCCGCGAGGTGGAGCGGCTCAACAGCCGCGCACGTGACGCGATTATCGAGTGTTGTTTCGCTACAACGATTTTCCGTGAAGAAGTGAACCTGGTATTTCTCGCGCTGGTCACGATTCTACTCATGCTCAAGTCGCTGCACTGGCTCGCCAAAGATCGAATGGATTACCTCGAAGAGCAACCACTGTCGCCGCGTATCGCGCACGTCCGACTCGTAGGATTTATGGGCTTGCTGTTCGTCACGGATTCGTACCTTGTGTGGGAGTGTGCCAAGACTACTTTTCGGACTCGTGGCGGCACAATGCTCGTCTTGTTTGCGTTCGAGTTCACTGTGCTGCTCATAGAGCTTTGTTCCGACTTTGTGCGATACGTTTTCCACGCAATCGATCTGCGCATGGATGGACGATGGGATTCCAAGGGGCTATATTCGTTCTACAACGAGCTAGTGACGGATATGTGCCAGCTCACGGTTTATCTTGCTTTCTTCTTATACGTGCATACCTTCTACACGTTCCCACTACATATCCTCCGCGAAGTGTATCTCACGTTCAGCAAGTTCCAACGGCGATGCAGCGACTTTATTCGGTATCGCCGTGTTGTGTCTACTATGAACGAGCTGTTCGCAGATGCCACCGAGGAAGAGCTAGCTGCGGGCGATCGAACGTGTATTATTTGTCGGGAGGAAATGACCGAAGCGAAGAAATTGGCGTGTGGCCACATGTTTCACGCGAGGTGTTTACAGTCGTGGCTGAAACGTCAACTGTCTTGCCCGACCTGTCGGACCAACGTCGACGTCAATCCTCCCCCGCGTAACTCGCCCTCGCAACAACCCGGACCCCCGCAGGATCGCAACGTACAGCCGCCCGTCGGTGGCGCGGTACCACCGCCTCCGGACGATGTCGATCAGGGCCCCGGGTTCTGGCATCATGCACGGAGGTTGTGGCGTCACATCGTGTTCAATGCGCCGCGTGATGGCGAGCCTCAGCAACCCGCACAGCCGCAGCCGCAACCCAACCGACAGCATCCGCAAGGTGCTTTCCGAGTTTTCCCGCGACGTATGTTCCCTAATGTTCGAGTCGGTTTTCGGCTTGACCGTGTGCAAGGTCCAAACCGCATGGGGAATCGTCCGCAGGAGATGGGACCGCAGCAAGCGGGGGCGTTCGGATTTGTTCCATTACAAAATGGCGCACAATTACCGCCCGGTTTCGATCTTCCGCCCGATGTGTTACCACCTGGCGTAATACCTCCAAACTTGGCTCAGGTCATTCGTCACCAGCAACCGCAGGCGCAAGGCACCAGACCTCCTCAAGCGCCTCCGACAAATATGACATTCCGTCCTCCCCGCCCGAATGCGCCTCCGATTGAACAACTTATCGAGATATCGGAGAATCTAGCTCGCGTGCGCAGCCAAGTTGATTCCTTGCGCAACCAGGTGAAACAATTGCTGGTTCAAGCGACGGAACAGGCTGCTACGCAAAGCGGCGCAGCGAGAGCTGGTCCGTCAAGTTCGCCGGCCCCTGCGGCTACTTCTTCCGCTACGTCCGCGACTTCCGTAACTGCGACATCCTCCATTGTACCTGTGGTTCCCCCTGAAAGGCTACGGGATGATGCACAGGAAGCTGTTACGCCTGCCGCTCGCGAAGTTTTGCCGGAGAATTTCCTCTCTAAAGAAGAGTCTACTCCGGCACAGACTACTGCACCCGAGGAGCCGGTCACACCGATTCCTGCGCCTTTTCCCCTGGCTGTGCCGACTAGTGCGCCCATCCCCGAGACGACACCGACTTCCTCGGCTTCGAGCAATTCAGATGCACGCGTGGAGCAGACCGAGGAAAAACGTCTGCAGGAAGAATTGCGTGCGAAGAGGCTGGCGTTCTTGAGCACACAGACGCGTGGAGGTGAATCGTCAGCGAAGGATAAGACTGCGGAGCATAACAACTCGTGAGTGAGTGTAAAATATGTCGTGGCTACGAACATCGCGCGAGAGAAGAAGGCGGCGCACTGGACCGGAAGGCCTCGCGAATCGGATTGAGCGATATATTACGGGTCAGTGCACGAGTCTTGCAATAACATGCTAAAAAAGAAGCGAACAAAGAAAGGGATGTATTTAGGTGATGGAAAAAAAGTCGACCTATCGTACTCGGTTATGGTGGGGGTAGAGCAATTACGGCGATTGAAAATGGTGGCTTGTGCGTGTGCGCTCGGGCGAATGACTGTACGAATACGAATAGAACCGATTAAAATATCGCAAGTTGTGGTGAAGAGTTGCCTGTTACGTCGAGGGAGTGCTAGTGGTTGAGTGGGGGAATAAGTTGAGCTGGCTGTCTGAGTGAGGGGAGATTGCAGAGTGGTGGAGAGCCAAATAGATATTGGGAAGAGATTTAGTAATGTGGCTGTAGATACGCGAAGTGTGCCGTGCTATTGAGAAAATGGGCACGCGTATGGGAGCGCAATCTGAAGTAGACACGTCAATAAACCGTAGGCTAGCGGATCCGCGGGTCATCGCATCGTCGCCATGGCGGCGTTCGCGGCAACTTGCGGCACGCTGAGTGTTGGAAATCGTGCCGGTATTCATTCAATCGTTCCCGTGAGACCGAAGTATCGCACGACCCGCATACGCATGCGCGCCGCGCCCGTGTATCGCGCCAGCTCGGATAAGGGGACTACACGCCGAATCGCACCGTCGCCAAGACTACGCCGCGGGCTGAAGGTGTTGCGCCAGTTCGCGTTGCTCACGTGTCCGCTGCTGGTCGCCGCACTGTTCATGTGCGTCGCCGAGTCGTGGAGCATAGTGGACGGGCTCTACTTCGCCACGACGGTGGCGACGACGGTGGGGTACGGCGACCTCGCGCCGGCCACGCGCGCGGGCCGCGTGTTCGTGGCCGTGTATGCGCTGTTCTGCGCGGCGCGGCTGGGCGCGGCGCTGGGGCGCGCGGTGGACGCCGCGGCGTCGGCGGTGGTGCGCGACGGTGCGCGCGACGGGGGCGCGGAGGCGGGCGCGCTGCGCCGCATGCGCGCCACGGCCGTGTTCCTGTGCGCCGTGCTGCTGCTGGGCTGCCTGCTCTACGCGCAGACGCTGGGGCTGCCCCCGCTCGACGCGCTCTACTTCGTCGCCGTCAGCGCCAGCACCGTCGGCCTGGGCGACCTGTCCCCGCAGTCGCGCGCCGGCCGCCTCTTCGCCACCATGTGGCTCGTCTTCGCCGCGCTCGGGCTCGCCAACATGCTGAGTCGCTACGCCGAGTGGCGCGCCGCCGTCGCACGCAGGCAGTGCATCGAGGCACTCACCGGCCAATTCAACGAGCGCGCGTTCCGCGCCATGGACGAGGACGCCGACAACCGCCTCACACAGGCCGAGTTCTTGGGCTATGTGTTCTGCAAGCTGGGCGTCGTCACCCGCAACGAGGTGCGCGACATTTTGAAGCGCTTCGATACGATTGATGCGAACGCCTCGGGCACCATCGACCTGGAGGAGGTCATGACCATCGAGTCCGAGGCCGCGCGCAAGAGGCGGTGACGGGTCGGCGGAACAGACCGAGCATTCTTCGTTGCGTCGGTGGCGGCGCGGCACTGCGCAGGAAGATTCGGCTTGGTTTGGTGTGTTGCATTGGAAGTGTCAGTCAAGCATTTGCGAAACTCGGTCAAGTTGGTAAATGTCCCAAAGCATCACCCTAACGCTTGAAGGCATCAGTCGAATATCATTGGATTCTTAGGGTTCGCGACCAATTGCAAGTCGAGTCGTAATCGAATCGGGTATCCACTCACAGTACGAAGAGCATCAATCAGCTCAGGGAATGATTCTCATCATCAAAAATACAGTACTGGACCTCGATATAGTATGCCCTACGTTCAGCACCTCGCAGCACGAATGGTAGAGTACTCCGCAAGCGGGACTCGAGTCGTGAAATATGGACGAGCGAGAAGTGTGTGCCCGGGCGCAGACGCTGCGGAATGAGCTGCTCGCCCAATTCGAGCGGTACGACGACGTTGTCGGGACGAGAGGATTCGGTTTGTACGAGGCGCAAGACAGTGACGTGGTCGTGGACACCTACCTGAAGAGCGGCACCACGCTCACGCAGCAGCTGATGTATCAGTTGCTGTGCGCAGCGGGGCGCGTGGAGGGCGACGCGGCCGGGGAGGCGTTCGACGACATCAGCGAGGTGGTGCCGTTCATCGACGCGTGCCACGCGACGGGCGTGGTCGTGCCGCGCAACAAGTGCGCCCCGCGCTGCTTCAAGTCGCACTCGAGGGCGGACAAGTTCGACGGGCGCCAGCGCTACATCTACTGCTTCCGCGAGCCGCGCCGCGTCATTGCGTCGCTCGTCGACTTCACCATGGACTGGACCCTGCCGCACGCGTGCGCCGAGCCCGACCCCGTGCGCGCGCAGGCCTACCGCCTTTGGGTGGCCGACCAGTACTTGGGCACGCGCACGTGGTACGAGCATGTCAAGTCGTGGCGCGATGCCAAACGCCGCGGCGCACGCGTGCTCTTCCTCGAGTACGACGATATGGTGCGCGATCTCGACGCCACGATTCGCACCGTCGCCGCGTTCATGGACGTCCCAGTCACCGACCAGGTCCTGGCAACGGTGAGGCGCAAGTGTGCGCGTGACCACATGGTGCCCGATGTACGCTTCAATGACTTGCACATCAGCGATGTCATGGGCTGGAACAAGAAACTCGGCAATCGAGTGCGCCCGGTAGACGCGAAGAGTTTCAAGTCGGTGGAGTTCGGCGCAGACCTCCTCGCAGAGTTTCGCTCGTTGTACAAAACTGTGCTCGATGTTGAGGATTACGCTGAGCTCAAACGCACATTGCTCGAAATGAATGGTAAACAGCCTATGTAAATGGCGGTACCTCTTCGTTTCAGTGCCGACATCACCACCACAGTTGGTCAGTTCTTCCTCGCTGTTTTGTGACGCAAATTTTAGCAATGTCCTGCAATTTCTTCCCACTCATCGTGCAGATGTACTGGTACTTGGACTACCGGTTGAGTGGTCGTAGCTAAACAATTACTAGCGTGGTCAATGGGATGTTCGTTGGTTAAATCATTCATTTCTTCTGCGCACCTTCCGCACATCTTCCTGTACAGTACTACACAGGATAGTGCATTCGCGCAGTAAATTCGAGGTACAGTATGGTGCGCTAAGTTTGGTTTCGAAAGGGCCGTGCTCCAAAATTTCCAACCAGTCTGGTGATTGTACAGGACATTCATTGTACTGGTTCAGCGCCAAGCCCTGAGGCCAGCTTCTTTATGGACGTGGACATCTACAGGTTTTCATTAAAATTGCAGCTGCACTGGTTGGCTCCAACCCATGGTTATTACCAAGTCACGTAGATTAGAGCTACCGGTATCATTGACTGTTTACCCAGGTGCAAACAGCATACTATCGCGTCTGCAAGTACTATCTCAATATCGTCAACCCTTAATCGTCATGATGTTTATCGAGTCCGAGGCTGCGTGCAAGAGCCAGTGAGATGGTTGGCTGAATGTACCGAGGATTCTACATTGTGCCGAGAGTGATGCCACACTGTACACGAAGATTCTTCTTGGTTTAGTGTGCTGAATCAGGAGCGCTAGTCACTCATTTGCGGAATTCGCGAAACTCGGACAAGTTGTTTATCTTGTGAAGCATCACGATCGAGTACTGTGCCCGCACTGTATTGTTGCGTTCTTTGGGTTCGTAGGCAATTGCAAGTCGAGTAATCTAATGGCGATCCAATCACAGCACGAAAAGCACCGTTGAGAGTGAGCTCAGGGCACATCAAGTGATGATCGTCATTAGAAATGCTTTATGAGGTATGGGGCTGGAGGTACTGTACTATCCAGGGTTGTGAATCCGATTGAGATTACGCAGATTGCAAATTAACAACTATAATCCGACATTGCACTACCGTATATGTCAGGCATCGGATTGCTTTCAATTTTCTGTTGTTCATAGACAAGTGAAACCTGATGCGATAAACGTAAAGTACTTTCTATTTCTATGTGAATACGGGAATCGTCATGTACGTAATACTCTGATACAGACCACATGTCATTCTATGTTCATTAATGTACGTAGCACTGAAATAGAAGAGATGGTACATCGATGACGATAAACCGACATTGCTGGATAAAGATCAAAATTTGAATGCAGATTTTCCAGTAGCATCTACAGTATAACTAAAATCGCATTCGATGATTGTAACCAATCGCCAGAAATCGGATTGTGAAAACCCTGGTTCTATCGCGCAGGATAAATGATCGAGAGCTAGGCAAACAAATCAGGGAAATATGGATGAGCAAGAAGTGCGTACCCGAGCACAGACGCTGAAGAAGAAGCTACTCGTCAAATTCCGGGAGCAGAATCAAGTGCTCGGCACGCAAGGACTCGATTTGTACGAAGCGGAAGAGAGCGATGTTATAGTCGACACGTTCCCGAAGAGCGGCACCACGCTCATGCAACAGCTGCTTTACCAGTTGTTATGCGCGTCAGGGCGTGTCGAGGGTGACTCGTTTGGGGAGGCGTTCAAGGACATCAGCGAGGTGGTACCGTTCATCGATGCGTGCCACAAGACCGGCACGGTTGTGCCGCGCAACAAGTGTGCCCCACGATGCTTCAAGTCACATGCGACGGCGGACAAGTTCAACGGAGACCAGAGCTACATCTACTGCTTCCGAGAGGCACATCGTGTGAGCGCGTCATTTTTCGACTTCAACCTAGACTGGAAGGTGCCCGAAGCGTGTACCGAGCCCGACGTCGTCCGTGAGGAGGCGTACCGACTTTGGGTGGCCGACTATTTCCTCGCCACGCGCAGGTGGTACGAACATGTGGCGTCGTGGCGCGACGCGAGACGCCGCGGCGCACGCGTGTTGTTCGTGGAGTATGAAGACATGGTGCGCAACATCGATGCCACGATTCGTACCGTCGCAGCGTTCATCGGTGTCCCGGTCACCGATAAGTTCCTAGCAACGGTGAGGCGCAAGTGCGCGCGCGATCACATGCTGGGCGACGCACGCTTCGATATCTGGCTCGTCAGCGATATCATGGGATGGAACAAGAAACTCGGCAAGCGCGTGCGTCCTGTGGACGCGAAGAGTTTCAAGTCGGTGGACTTGGGCGCAGACCTCATGGCAGAGTTCCGTTCATTGTACAAAAGTGTTCTCGATGTTGAGGATTTCGCCGAGCTCAAACGCACGTTGCTCGAAATGAATAGTAAGCAGACTACGTGAGGGCCAGCCCTTCCCGTTTCAGCGTCGACACCTGCCTTAAGGAACACCCAATTCGATAGGATATGTACGTTTATGTTATTTAGAGCAGAGTATGAGTACATATAATTCTGTGTGATCTGATTGATTCAAAATAAATGCATCGTGCGATAACGGAGTCGCATGGAAATAATTATGGTCTATTACCTTGTATTTTCTACTCTGCCTTGCGCGTCAATTTATTTGATTCAAAGCTAGATTTTAATGGTCTGACAAAAACCAAGTAACTGTTGTAATTAAAGTTTGCCGATCCTGTGGATTGCATGTAGTCGAAGTCTGCAGCTGAGTTAAGACTGAACCGAACTTCCTCGCAGATTCAATCGACAAGGCCAATTTTTTGCTATTGCTAACTACAAGAAATTGGCGACTATAGGCGCTCATTTGGGTCCCGAGCTCCCGACTAAGCCACTTGCTAATCCTTAGAAGCCCAATGCCCACGTTGTTTTGTGTAGGAGGTACAGCGTGCAATCAGTTCAGAACATTATGTAGTCGTGGTTTTGCTACCCTATCCGGATCGGTGCTCTATTTATTCGGTTTTAAAAGTGAGTTTCCCAGTCATGTAGTTCGCAGGGCGCAGCAATCCATGCATGAATATCGATAGCTTCCATAGTTTGACAGCTATCGTAGATGATGTAGCGCAACAGTGCATCGATTTTATTTGACGGCCTGCCGAAAATGTAGACTTCTCTCATGTTTTACTTCGCTACAAAATGAATGGGTTCCTGGCTCTGTTCTTAACATCATTTTAACAAAGACACTGAACAGAGAAAAACTCATCAACCGCATGAGATCTAATATCTTACTGATAAAATAACAAAGAAAGAATCAGAATCCGAGCCCTGTCAAAAGCAGTGCCAATTATTTGGAACAGTTCACGGATATGCAAAGATAAGGAAGAAATACTGATGAATACAAGGACAACGATTTTATAGATAAAGTGTGATCAGTTCTATTCAATTTACTACAATTTTGAGTGGCATGCTTCTTTCTAAATTATTCAAGTCGAATTAAAACTCCTTTTATTTCGAATTATACTGAAAACAGAAAGTAGAGAACTAAATTGATGAGAGTATACTGTTTTCTCGTGTCTTATTGCAAGCAACTCGTTACTTAGTAAACAATTGAATCGAACTATGGTGCATAGAGCCTACCTGAAAATATATTAATGCTCTATTATTGTTAAGAAGATAAGTACGGCAAGAAACATATTCGATGATTTTATCAAACATTGGTTCAGCTATCAAAATGAATTTATTTGCTAGAGCATATGGCTCAGCACCGTTGTTGGTTAGTTCAAGATTTTGTTGATTTCTTTTACTCTCACTTGGAGTTTTTCTGCCTCACTACGTCAATTTAGATCGAAAGCCTGACAGTGCGTTAAAACTTAAAGCTTTGCTCCGGTGTTTCTCGAATGGTGTCGAAACTAGTTATTATTTTTGCCTTCAAATATTCAGCGAAAGCAGATATTGATATATTGCGTGGCTCAGAATTTTTGAAAAACTGATTTTGCACTGGGCATTCTTCAACTGAATAATATCTAGAGATTCGTACCTTTGGTTTCTTTATTTGCTAAAATAATGGTTTTGTAATATAAAGAGCCCAAAAAAGATAGTACTTGCCGCAATGGACAGATTCCGAGCATTTTAGGTTAGTCATATAATCTTTCGAATGTTTTAGTTTTGATCTATAAGCGCAGGGCGTCAGGTCTACATATTGAAATCGATGCTGAAAGTAACAAGTGACGTCTCTGCTCCAAGCAGGGTGTATGGATGCGGCTAGGAAACAGCCATCGGCGTGGACGATGTCATACTACGCATCTTCAAATATAAAGCTAAAATTGGTAAAAATCATAGGAATGGAGTGAAACAAAAATGAATCACGAAATGGAGAGTTTGAATATTTTTTGTCGACTTGTTCTAAACGTAAGATACGTACTGGAACGGCACTGTTGTTGACTTTTATGTTTTAAATACATTGATCAAAACAGTGTTAGCTTGCTTTCGACATTCAACAGAGATATTGTGTTTTATTAGTGGTTGTATGAGTGCCGTAAATTTATTTAATATTCGAAATATAGTCGAAAGAATGTGCCTGGGCACAAGAGGTGTCGCTCCATATGTCAAGATTACGTCTGATCCGCTTTGCTTGGACAATTAAATATTCAGGATAACAAAATCACCAAAATTTTTCGATATCGGATCTTTTTAATTAAAATTAGAATCTTTACAATTTTCTAAATTAAAGTTGATTACCTATTCAGTCGAATCATTCACAAATGGTGATATCAATATACTAATACGACCCATCAGCTCTTCAAAAATTTAGGCATGGCGCTTCACAAAGGTTCGAGAATGCATGTGTAACGCAGTGATTTAGTAATTCTCTATTCAACATTTTGTCATATAGAATTTTTAACCGAACTGAAATCTATCTTGTGTCAGAAGATTAATAATTTAGAATGCAGACAAACTTTCTCCATCCACAAAGATATGATTCCGGTTCTCTTATTTTGCACGAAAAACTGAGTTAAGTTCCTCAAATTCAAGAATCAAATTGTCTTCCAATCATCAGATTCCTTAGATAACCAGAATAGATATCAATCAGATTTCCCTATAGACAACAAAGATTCTCGCTATACATCTGAGCATTTCACTGTTGTAACTAAACCAAAGAGAAATCTTTTCATCAATAATAGAGTTCCTATAAGGTAATACGACACGATGGTCGAATATCAAACCAATAGATAATTGAAATTCCGTGAAGACACATAGTGAACACATGATGTACTGAACTTGATTCAAAAGAGTATTAGTCACCCTCCATCTTGTCAAATACATCACGAATTCTTCACTTGACTAGTTCATAAACATATTTAGTAATAATAGCAAATTGTGATGTTTGATAAGACACATTCACAAGAGTGTCTTGAATTTCAATCGTCCAAAGATCGGCAAGAAAACAGATGAAATTTAAACTAGATAAGCGGGAGAAATAGTAGACTTGGGATAGAAATGCCACACACATTCCCAAAGAGAATTCAGAAGCTTTCGAATAAGTAGAAGATACACTCTCAAATATCGGTGTTAACCTATTGAAAGTGGATGACATTGTTCAAAAAAGCTATATCGAAAATTTTCGCACCTCTAAGACGGTCGTCCACTTGCCTGAGCTCTTTCTAATATGGTTCGCCATTCTTTCCTTCCTATTCGCCTTATACCGTTCTCTCTTCTTATGTTTCTTCGCAGTGCAATGCTGGAACATTCTGTTTTTTACCATGCGTTGCAGTCTTTTTCAGTATTCGTCGGCGTTCTAGCCTTCTATAATCTCCTTCCAGATTGCGTTCTAGTTGAGTCTAATCTCTTTGCCATGTTAGCATTTTCTTCTTCGAGCTCGTCAATCTTCTTTCATGGCACTATATTAGTCAACTTCTGCTCATTTTCTTTGTCCGCCAGCCTTATTTGAGACTCATAAAGCAATTTTCGTAGGCTCTTAATTTCCTTCTCATGTACGATATCTTCTCGTCCTCTTCACTAATCGCTTGCGAAACACCATCATCAACATCTGGAAACTTCGCAGCTGTCTTTCGATATTATGGGTCGTAAAATTCACCAGTTTGCAATCTTCTTACTACTAGTTCACCTGATTACTTGCGTTATGACTGAATAAGTGTTGCACCAACCATGCAAACTCTTTCATTTGTTTACATGACCTTTTATATAGTTTATACAATTCATAATAGTCTTTTCTACTTTGTCGAAGTCGTACGTCGTTCGAAATTCAGGTGACCGGTTTGTATTTTTTTGACGTGATCAGTGAGTAAAAGTTCATAGTGGATAATCTTGCCTTGCTTTGATCTCTACTCCAACTGTTCGATATAACTCGAACTCCTGATCGCTGACAAACGGTAAAGACAGAGACATTTCATGCACATTCCCTTTCCGCCCGTCTCGTTTGTATCTATCAAAGCAATGCGTGGGTGATCATTCGAATGGATTTCCAGCCGGGAACCTTCAGCAACTTTGAATGTATAGGCTTCACACTCAGATAAAGGTGCTCCACTAATTTGTGATAGACGGTTTCTGTTTCGTCACATTTGGCAATACTGCGCCATTCCCATTCAAAGTCTTTTCCTGATCCTATTCCGAATCTCTCATCGAAATTTGTTTCGTTGCTTTTTCCCGAGTCGCTTGATCGTTCATCAGTTCGAAAACTCGTGCGTTCCTACAATTCTGGTTCTTAGTGTCAAGATGCTGAGTTTATTAATTTGTTCTAATTAATCAATTGTACGTGAATGTAATTGACTAGCAATTGTACTTACTAATTACTATATACTTAACTGTCGTCGGTCGAGTAAACGAACGAGACGAATAATAAGCAAAAGCGTACTTCAGTTACTTCTTACAGACGCGAAGATGCTTTAACAAAAGAAAGCTGTATTAACGTAACTTATTACTACAGATATACATTAAAACGCCTCGGCGTCTTTTGTTCTAAGTTATAATCGCCATGCCACGCTCGATTCAGGTAGGGCGTGCGATCTAGCGATGCACGAAAAGAAGTACA
>JAAUYH010197327.1_pt1 | contig 13505 bp, 9 predicted proteins | sample 7278061 | NCBI WGS metagenome assembly JAAUYH01 (sample SAMN14350203, study PRJNA611818) | marine sediment metagenome | isolation source: surface marine sediment (0.6m) | place: French Polynesia: Moorea | collected 2018-08
CCAAATTTCCCTTTTCCATACTTTTGCCGAACATAGTTATAAATGAGTGCTAATCAATGCAAATCTGATTCAATTGCATTGGGATATACAAATAAGTCGGTTAATAAAGTCCTAACACTATGTTCTGGCTTTTTTCAAGGAGAGAATCAGTATAGTTCAGTTATTCACTAAGATCAAGGAGAAGTGACTGACAGAAGCGAAAAAACCAATAGCGATGACGCATATTCAACATATTTCTTTTCTCCAGTAAGGCAATATTCTGCTGTTATTTAATAACACGAATAATTTAGACATAATTCAGTGTGTCATCTCCCAATTTTTGAAGACTATTCAACAATAAAAGGAAGCAGAATCAGGTTAAAACAAATAAAATCGGGAAGTGGCACGAATTCATTACTTAGCTTTCAAGAAATAATGTGGATTTGATCGAAAAGCGATAGTGATGAAAAATAATAATCAATCACTATTATGCTGGGCAATGATGTCTTCAATATCCGCACATTCGTGGCCGAAGTGTGGGAGGTCTTTTATTGGCATAAATTATCTTCTAACATTCATTCATTTCATAGTATCCCGAATATTCAGTGCATTACAGTCGTTGAAGTCAAACCAATATAATTTCATTACGACTTGGATAGCGAGCACATTTAATTATTCAGTATGTGTGAATTTATTTATCTCTATATGACCGAAAATTCCCTATCAGAATTTATGTGTATCAGTTATCTCGTGATATATTGCTTCTTGCTCAACATCGAAGTGTAGACAGCTAAATTACGAGAAGTTCACCTAAACAAGCTTTTGAAAATGGCATCTTCCATGCAAACGAGAAAGTTTTTTTGATAATAAAAGAAATACGTCCATCTTTCGTTAAATTCGAACGCTGTGCTGCATCGTGGCTGAAATAAGATCAACTGTCATTAGGTAGCATGGTTTTATACAGCTCTCTCTCCTTCTTTCCCATGCTGTAAGAGATCGTTGTCCTATCCTGAACATTTGTTTCTTCTTCATGCAACACATGATTGTACTGTAGAAGATGAGGCTTCGATTGGCACTATCAAGAACATTTTGCTGAACCGTCCACCAATTCGATAAATCTACGTATTCTTTCAGTTCAATCAGATTACATTCAGTTCCACGTAAATCAACTACTGAAAACACTGCGAAAACTGACATTTCGAAAATAAATATTTGCACAGAAATACCTATGGACAGTAAGAGATGTCGCACACACGCTCTCCATGAAAACGCGGCTGATTTGTGGCTTTCAGTCTTGAATATTTACAATCGCACAGCCGTTGGTGAAATGATTTTTTGATCACATGATAAAGAAGCGTTCACGAACTGATTGGGTCCTGGTATCTAACTGAATGGAAATCGAACAAGGTACACTGTCGTAGCTCCTGTTTACAACATTATTAGCTATGATAGTCGATCTGTGCAATCCCAGTTTTGCTTTAAACAGAAGAGGATGGCCCCACGTATATAATCGGTATTTAGACCCAACAGACATTCTGATCGTGGCAATCATTAACCATTCTTCTACCGAGTCACATTTTCGTTATGATTCAAAAAAATCAAGCTAAAAACTAAAATTTAAGGTGTTCAATTCAATACTGCTAATTTTGAATTGCAAAGTTATATTGCTTTTCTACTGATATGGGAGAATACAGAGTAATCAAGGAAGTTTTCATTGAGTATCCATAATATTCCGGGCGTCCCCCTTGTTCTCGTAAATATAAACCGTAGCAAAATTCCCTCTTTGTAGACCTTTTTCCAAAAACACTATTTTTTACTTGCAATCGCCTCTATTTGAGTATACAACGCCAGTTTGAGCTGCCGCTCTGCGTAGAAGATGCCCATTAGAATGTAAAGATATATTTCTTACTGCATTCGTATAGTAATACTGATTCTTGGGGCTCGACTTAATTCTACGTGATCAATAGATCCCCTTTGTCTGCAGTATAAGTTCCATTTTCATATTTGAAATTGTGCTAGAAAGTTCTACAAATTTCTATTTTGGAATAAATGCTGAGTATTACTTTCTACAGACCCTTTGTAAATCTAAACAACATTCTGCTCTAGCTCTTTCTCTGTATCTCTGCCTCTTTCTAGCTCTGCACCATTACTTCGATTTCGTGCCTCTTTGGCTTTAGTGAATGTAACAGTATGGGCAATCGATATTAATTAATATTTTGCTTTGAGCGCTGCAACTAGCCTCAAATTTTTACAAACTGTGGACTCAAAATGAAATAATTGTCTATGGTTCTCTACCTACAAAATACTATGCCTACTTGTCAAAAACAAAATTTATAAATTTTCTGATTAGATGAAAACGAAAATTGAGAATCTCCCCATCGTTCCTTCAAATGATTGTCATTACGAGATGAAAATCAATAGTTTTATTAGAAAATCCTGTATTATATTGCATTCTTGTTGGAGCTTTTCATGATTGATGAGACATTAGAGATTCGAGAATGGCTCGTTTACAATTTGTGGTTCATTCTCTCAAAACTATGCGTGGTGAGGCTCTGATGGAACCCAAAATTTCTTGCTTGAAGATCTCTTTTTGTAGAAGTTCCAGCTTTGACTTTAAAATAATACTCTTATTCTTTCAAGCATGAGAATTAGAAGCAAAGCCGAGGTAAAACCGCATATTTTCGAAATTTTTTAACGATTTTGCTACTGTCAAATCAAATGATGATCTCAGATAATCAAAAGATTAGATCGAGATCCAAAACGATTTGCTTCGATCAAGAAATTTAAATTTATAATGCTCCTTATTCTGTCCAATATTTGGCCATTATATTCGATTTGGTTCGTTGAGTTGCAGAAGAATCTGCAAAATTGTGGTACAGGCTTCGAAATACCGATCGGAATTCTCAGAAGAAAGTTAGCAATGGCTTCTATATCATGCATAGAGCTGTATCTCTCAAAAATTGGTGTCCAGTCATTTATTTTGAAGATAACACTGACAAATTACTGATTTTTCTACCCACACAAAATCATACCGCTATAAGAGCTCACAATCTCTTCATTTACTGCTATTTTTGTAATCAAATGATAACACCTTCACAAAATTGCGAGATCAACTCCAGCTCAAGATCCCATTTAGCTATTTTAAAGAGCAAAAATTCTGGTCGTAAGCTCCTTCATGAATTTCGAACTTTCTCGGTAATTGGGTCTAATTTAGAGAGCTTTCGTACCATCAATTCCACAGTGCAGCGCAATAATCGCTTGATGTGGGATGTATCTGTTCCCTCATAGGGTGTCGCACCCGATCAAGGGGTAGCCTATCTAACTATCACATTTCAGAAGTAAGTAGCTGTTTAGCCACACCGAGGAGCTAACTGTTGTATTTTCGCTCTACAGTTACTATGAGCAACACAAAGCAAGAACCTTGACCAATCTGCTTTCCGCAAGAGTGTCACATACTGTATCGTGTAGATTGCTCCCTCTGTTTCTTTGGACCGCACCTTAGCTCGTCTTCCCATAGCTCGTATGTCACACTCACTGATTCTCTGTTTTACTCTACCCTGCTCCCTCTGCGGTCTGGATGGGTGTAGTTCTATCTGTCTCGCTGAGCTGCGGTTGAGCCACACAAAGGACACTTCTCAACCCGCATAGAAATCGTTACAGAACATCGATTCGCTTTCTTAGAAGGATTTCACGATTAGGGTCCTTTCTCCCGTGAATGATATATTTTAAAAACATACACTGACTTGAAGCTCTTTTTCCAAGTGCAGATTATTTTCTTTTTATCGAAGAAAAACTTATAGAATATGAAATTTACAACATCATTAGGTATTCGGATTGTGTCTTTGAGCTTACTAGCAATTTAATTTCCGGGAAGTTAGAAGAACTTCATGGTTGCCCCTAGGTGCTCAACAATCAAGATGTTCTTAATTTGTGTAGATTCTTCATTCGGTATACAAACAACGTTCAGTGGTCGTTATTTGTTCTTGATACGAAGCTATTCACATGCATGTTCTACCATATCAGAGTCGATTGTTCGAATTTTTCGAGTTTTATGCTACTTTTCATTATGCTACAAACCATATTCAAGTATAACTATATATCAGAACAGTCGATAATCAAAAGGTATATATTCAAGTGACACAAATACAGCAAAGTTTATCTGACTTTTAGAATGATCGGAATGATCCGAATTCAAATGATCAAAAACCCGACCAGTTACTCCACCGTAATTAAAACATCTAGTGGTTCACAAAAGATTCAAAAAAATCATAGAAGGCATAACTATGACAAATAAAAAATAATTAAATCAATCAAACAGGAGTTGTATCATTGAGTGATATACCGAACCACAAAATCAGGGAAACTCCAGATTTGTACTACTACGGGACATGTTCCCATGTATTCTCCTTTTTGCATATATTTTTATTGTTTGTATAAGTAATTATAATATTACTGTAACGCAACATTAATTTTCTAGAATTCGATTATTACGTCGTAGTCAATCTAAATTTTTAGAGTCTTCAACAATTTCGAAATAGTCCTGACTTGTACTGAGTAGATATGCAAATTAAGTATAGTATACTCCTATCAGTTTCACATTAAACATCTCCGAGTTGGTCAAAATGTTAGAGTAGTAGTGTTGCCTCTTTGTTTTCCCGCCTTACATAATCTCAAGCAGCTATTCTCTTCGTCTTTTTCTTTGTTCAACCTGTTCTGATCAAGAAACTAGATTGGAAATAACTCAGAAAAGTTTCTTGTGCTTGCATCTATCCCCGTACAAGTCTTTTCTCAACAAAAACTCAATGTTGATTGATCTAACTGAAGTAGACTCAAATATAAATCGAAACCGTACTCCCTGAGTCGTAACAACGGAATCAGCTCACACTGTACATAGAGAAAATAGTTCGCACAAACCCGGGTCCGAAACGTTGTTAGAATTTGCAAATTGAACTGAAAATATTAGAAATTACTACTACCATAGAGACAAGCGAAAAGTATCTTCGGAAACAGTGGAACCGTTTCCTTAATATTTTGTTTCTCGAGATTCGGTCATTCTACCTTACTATCATCAAAGAAAATAATGGTCGGCTCAATGTCACAAGACGCAAGTCTATTGATAAGCAACTATTTTGGTACTTACTTTAATATAAAGTTTAAGTTTACTTTATTTTTTACAAAAAGTAAACATAGTATAAACGTAAAAATAATTTGAAAGGAATATTCCCGTACAAGTCGACACTTCTTTTCATCTCAATCACTCAACTTGTGAAGTCCACCAAAAGACGCAATAAAAAGTAGTAACCTACGTCAAGATCTATCAGAGAAATCATTTTGTGTTTCGTTACGTTACATTAGACAAAATTTGATCATATAATTCAGCCACTTGTCCAAGTCTATTTTTGGAAACAAAATTTTAAGTTATTTAGATAGTCTCCAGCATTAGAAGTAAAGAGGGTACATTTATTTATGGGAATTAAATTCAAAATGTCGAACATATTTTATCGTACAGTAATAATTGTTTAGATGTAAATCCCCTTCCAACCTAGATTTACTTTTCTAGCTTTGCATGAAAGAGCTTTGATTTGAATTTGGGGAAAGGTTGCGTTGTTTTTCGTTGTCTTCTCCTAATCCTTGACCTCTACGCAGAGAATCAAACAGATTTTATTTATTAGTTTTTAAGCGCGGATTTCCTACTACTCATTGCCCTGTTTGAGAAAAAGCATTTCATAACACTGGAATAACTGTAAAAAATGATTCAGAGTGGGCAAGAAGTTACTTGTAGTACAATACTACCACACCTAGGGTAACAAAAATATCTATCTGGAACATCGAAATGCTGTTTCTAGTATTGTCCACTGCGAGAAATTACAACAATCAAACATTCGTTAATTTGATAGTAACGGTACGTAAAATCAACCGAAATTCTAAATTTCCGCTAAGCAGATGTAACCTCCAGATATTCCGTTACCGATTCAGCGAATCAGTCAATTCAAAATCGGACGCAGATTGACAGCGCTCCAACATCTTCTCTCTCCGACGCCAACCAGATCTCGACTGCACCAACTACCATGTCGATCAGCAAGATTCATGCACGATCCGTGTTCGATTCCCGTGGCAACCCCACCGTAGAGGTCGAGGTGACTACTTCCGATGGCATGTTCTCCGCAATTGTGCCATCGGGTGCGTCTACTGGCATCTATGAAGCGCTGGAACTTCGTGACGGTGACAAGTCCGCCTATCTCGGCAAGGGTGTGTCCAAGGCCGTTGCCAATGTTGTAGAGAAGATTCAACCGGCATTGATGGGTATGGATACGAAGGATCAAGCTGCAATCGACAAGGCGATGTGCGATTTGGACGGAACGGACGGTGGATTCAAGAAGAATCTTGGTGCCAATGCGATTCTTGGTGTGAGTATGGCGGTTGCCCGTGCAGGTGCCGCCGCCAAGGGTGTGCCTTTGTATAAGCATTTGAACGAGCTCGCTGGATCTCCGAAGATGATTCTTCCTGTACCCGCACTCAACGTTATCAACGGTGGTACGCATGCTGGTAACAAATTGGCCATGCAAGAATTCATGATTCTACCCACTGGCGCCTCTTCATTCACTGAAGCTATGAAGATGGGTGCTGAAGTGTATCAAAATCTGAAGAAGGTTATTAAGAAGAAGTACGGACTCGATGCCACCAGTGTTGGTGATGAGGGTGGATTTGCTCCGAACATTCAAGACAACCTCGAGGGATTGAAGTTGCTTGAAGAGGCCGTCGAAGCCGCAGGATACACTGGAAAGATCCAGTTTGGCATGGATGTGGCTGCCAGTGAATTTTGGAATGATAAGAAGAAGGAATATGATCTTGACTTCAAGAACGAAGAGAATGATGGATCCAAGTGTTTGTCTGGTGAGGCGTTGGGTGAGATGTACAAGGATTTCATTGCAAAATTCCCCATGATTTCCATCGAGGATCCTTTCGATCAGGATGACTGGGAATCTTACACTGCGCTTACTGCAGCCGTTGGAGAGGGAACCCAGATTGTGGGTGATGATTTGCTGGTTACGAACCCTACTCGCATTACTACTGCTATGGAGAAGAGCGCATGCAATGCACTGCTATTGAAGGTGAACCAAATCGGTTCCATCACCGAGGCGATTCAGGCGGCGAAGATGGCTCGTGAAGCTGGATGGGGAGTGATGGTTTCGCATCGTTCAGGTGAAACCGAGGACACATTCATCGCCGACCTTGTCGTTGGACTTTCCACTGGTCAGATTAAGACGGGAGCACCGTGCCGCTCTGAGCGTCTCGCCAAGTACAACCAGTTGCTTCGCATCGAAGAAGCGATGGGTGACGATGCGGTGTACGCCGGAAAGTACTTCCGCAAGCCGGCTGCCTACTTCAACTAATCCGTTGTTTGAACTTCGCGGTTAAGTCGCAGAAGGAACACCCACATTTAGTGAGACTGAAAGGAAGTAGTTTAGTTGAGCGACAGCCCTGTAGAACAGGGCGGTGACGGAACAGAAAGACAAGAGTATTATGAAAGATGTACGAACTTTCATCTTGTTCACAAGTAAAAGCCAAGCGGATTGGTTTTGGTTCGTTCCCCAGCATTGTTTTGTTGCATTACGATCAATTTACGTACAGTTCACACTTGGCTCTCCGGGAATGGATTAAAAATAACGTCATGTTCGCGGTAGTATGGGCGGACGCCAGCACTGACAGCGATTTTAAACGTGTTCGGTGGAGAAAGGAGAAATTACAGTACCATTACGAATCGCTTGTACAGTACGCACACTCAACTTGATTGCGAAGTGCCCTGTTTGTCTCTTCGTTGCCTAGCGTTGGTCGGCCGTCGACGTTATCTCTCTACACCGTCATGAATCCCGAATAGTATGTTCCCGCGTTCCTGCTTAACTCGTGCATGCGCCTTAGCCGCGCGTCCTCGTTTTTTCGCGTTGCTAACCATAGGTTGTCGCGTCCACTCGCAACGTTTCGTGTTGTAGCGATTATTTGTACAAGAACTTGCTTATCGGTGACTCTGGCGTCGGAAAATCCTGTCTTTTGCTTCGATTCGCTGATGACACCTATACCGAGAGTTACATCTCCACGATCGGCGTCGACTTCGTAAGTTCTCGCTTTTGACTCGCTTTGAATAACACTATCTCTAACGTCACGCAGAAAATCCGCACGATTGAACTCGATGGCAAGACCATCAAGCTACAGATTTGGGATACAGCCGGTCAGGAGCGATTCCGAACAATTACATCGTCCTACTACCGCGGCGCGCACGGAATTATTATCGTATATGACGTAACTGACCAGGAGTCGTTCAACAACGTCAAATCGTGGTTGCAAGAAATCGACCGATTCGCGTCGGAACACGTTTGCAAGTTGTTGGTGGGCAACAAGAACGACATGACCTCGAAAAAGGTCGTGGAAACTGCCGTCGCGAAAGAGTTTGCCGATTCCCTTGGAATCAAGTTCATCGAAACCTCCGCCAAGACTGCGGAGAACGTCGAAGCGGCTTTCCTTGCGATGGCGGCTGAAATCAAGAACTCCACCTCGTTCCAACCCGCCACCAACAAGACGGGCGGCACCATCAACGTTTCTCCCAAGGATGAAGAGGTCAAGTCTGCCGGTGGTTGCTGCTAAATTTACTCGCGGTTTTATCGCTTGAATCGTCTTCTCTCCCGACACACCTGTTCTGGTTTCTGTTTGTCTCACTACTTTCTACTACCTCTCATTCGCGATTTCCATCACTTCGCCTCTATTCCGGTAACATAACTCATGACGTTGTAGGTGGTTAAATCTTACAACCAACCGTGCACTTAATAAGAATCGGGTATCCCGTCCATTTTCCTCTCCATTATTCACTTGTTCTACTGTAGCGCACGTGCCCCCTAGACTCGTAGTGCCGAAATCCGTAGAACTCGAACTGGTTTTATTTTTACAGACCGCTGCGTTTTGGTAGGTAGAAGGAAAGTGACACGCTCCATGAACCCATTAGGTGGACCATTACGCTATTCAGGAACACGAAGCATATCGCATGCTTCGGTTGCAACTGATGCCCGTACATACAACGACTGAAGTTTCGACGGTCCACAACAGCTCGCCTCCTGACAACGTCGCCGGGATCCACTTCACTCTGGCCCTCAGCACCGAAGCTAGCTCGATTCAAATCTTGGTACTTGGTAGTGACAGTCACCATGTCTGTGCGGACCCCCAGCGTCAGATTGGCTTTTTCCTCGCCAATCTGCGCATCGATTTCTAGGTCATTCCCTAGCCCTTTCATTCGTTCGATAACATTGTGCAGTTTGCCAAGCGATGGAAGCGTGAACCCCGTGACACTCTCGTTCTCAGGCTCGAAGCATTCGGCAAGTCGGATTGCGGAAAGCACAGTGACGGGGACATCTTGAAGGATTGGGCCCAGTGGCGTGCGAATTTCAAACGTTAATACGGGACCACCTTTCTTCGTTAGCTTCACAATTATCTCGTCGGCCGCAGAGCCTGACCTCAGACTATTTCAGGGTATACGTTAGCATGGAACTGAAACAGTGCATGATTGGTTGTCGTTCGAAACTCACGCTTTAAGCAGATGTTGCGCTTCAAGCTCTAGGCCTATCTGGTTCGCATTTTGGGACTCGATTCGATACGATTCAAACCACTCCTGCCGCTCGAATACTGCGTATGCCGCGATTGAGCCGCTCACGTCTGGTTGCACAATGATTCGAACCGATTCATTGTCCGGAGGTGGCAAATGAAGCACGCAACGACGGTCCAACTTTTCAATCACCTGGATTACCTCTACCAGAACACTTTTCCGTTAGTCAACACACATAGCTATACTTGTTTTCGCATCCAACTTACTGAGAAATTGCGGTATCTTGTCCACTACCAGCCTTGTCTTGAACCGCATTGTTTAGCTCACCGTAGTTCTTTGCAGTTTAGATTCCACTGTAAGCAAATAGATCATGGACCATATTCACAAAACCGGTACGGAGTCCTTAGCCAAGTCGATTTTAAAGCTCACACGCTGTTTCTTGTGCTGACGCATAGTTTCGCAACACGAAAAGAGAGACATGACAGGCGATGCGCGTATGGCGGTGGACAAGGCGACATTCGAGCTTCTTCTGCGGTTCGTGGAGAATGTGTCAGATCCACTGAGCACAGTTGCGACACAACTGTGGGAAGCCTTCCCGAGTCCTCCGCCATCGACGATAGCGCTGGGTGCGACACTAGCGGCGCTGCTTCAAGATGACTTGTTACCGGAGCCAGCGACACGGATGGTTGCGATTTACATTTTGTATGACGCTATCATCGCGCGCTCACCCCTTCCACCTGGAACAACTTCGTCAGGCATGATTGAAAGCCTGATAGAATCGCCGCTCACTGTTATTCTGTTCGAACTTATCGAGAACGAGTCGCGTCCCGCTGAACATTTATTCCTCACACACCTGTTGACACACTCGCAAAATAACAGCAAGGACCTGCCTATCCCGGGTCAAATTGCGCAGTCATCAGCGGGAAATTTGTCTACCGCATTAGAAAACGCAGTTCTGGTAGGCAGTTCCGTACCAAAACTTAACTTACTATCACTTCGCCGACTATGGACCGAGCGACACCCCGAGCCAGAACATCCACCAGGGTATATTCCACCGGTTAGCGCGGTCGTGGCGGACCCAGACAATGGTTTATGCACATCTCGCGGGCTCATCGACGACTTGAATGGGCCTGTACGACTGGAAGATTTTACGCCTCGATTCGTGCGGCCAGCGCCACCATTGCTGCCAATCGAACTCGACTCGAACGAATTGCGATTTATTGATCCGGAGCCATTGCACGAGATCGCGTGGGATACCGAGATGGGGTTGGAGACCGACCGGGGCGTGGAAATCAAGGTGCTGATGGCCAAGGCGATCAAGGCGCCGCTGCCCGAACAGCTGACGAAGATGCTCATCGCGAAGCTGGACGCCGACCCGAAGCTGGTGCACGTGTGCGGACTGACGCCGAAAAACCTGCCCGACCTGGTGCAGAAGAACTCGAAGCTCGCCACCGAGGTGCTGCTGAAGCTGGTCAAGTCGAAGCAGAGCGGTGAGTACTTCTCGGCGCTCGTCAGCATGGACATGAACCTGCACTCGATGGAGGTGGTGAACCGGCTCACCAGCGCCGTCAAGCTGCCGTCGGAGTTCCTGCACACCTACATCAGCAACTGCATCCGCTCGTGCGGCAGCATTCCCGACAAGTACGGCCAGATCAAGATGGTGCGCTTCGTGTGCGTGTTCCTGCAGAGCCTCATCAAGAACAAGATCATCGATAGCCAGGAGATCTACATCGAGGTCCAAGGCTTTTGCATGGAGTACAGCCGTATCCGCGAAGTAGCCGACCTCTTCAGGTTACTGAAGAACCATGGCGTGCAGCAATAGCTATCGGGTTCTGTGGGTTGTTCGCAATCGGAATAACTTCTGTCGTCTTTGTAAAATGAACGAAACGAAGTACATTTTTGTCTCTACTAAGTAAGCTTCGCGATATTTATCTGCCCTTTCAAACGCGGTAATGAAAGGATTCGTTTGTGAGCACTGAACTCAATCCTCAGCGCTCTACCACCGTCAAAAGCAACTCTTTATGAATCTTTATGGAAGCAGACTTGTGTGTTTTTAATTGGCTACCTAATTTGTTTGTAGATCTGCACCGATCCAATCTCCGCGCCATTCGCACCTCTGCGCTCTGTATCACCGCTGCACGACAAGCCACACCTTACTGCTGGGAACGACCGCCAGTGAGACAGCGAGCCGGCGCGCACCGTGCGGAAATGGTGGCATGGGTGGCGCCAGGCATACGCCTAGTTCCGGCAACATTCACAGAATCACGCTTCATCCGCAGATTCTCGCGCCCATGCCGCCCAAGCGTGCACGTGCATTGCCGAGCGCGAATGCACCTGGAGTTCAGCAATGACCACAGCGACAACGACGTGCTGATAGAGAGCAAGGAGACGGTGCGAAAACTGCTCGAAAACAGCGTGGAGAACCTGCTCAAGTCTGGGTGGGGCGACTTGGTGCGATGGCGCCAACCACTGTTCGCGAAGAACGTGGAGTTCTCGTTCCCGTTCATCTCGGAGGGCAAGGGCCGCGTGCAAATCCACATGCTGCTCTCGTTCATGGACCTGCTCACGATATGGGACGGCGTGGACGCGCGCGTCAGCGATGTCGTCAACGTGACGTCGCCTCAGCGAGACATGCTGGTGTTTAGCTACATGTTGCTCATACCAATAGAGAACTCGCGGAAGGTCGTGCAGCAGCACGTGCGCGTTGTGCTGCGGTTCAACGATGACGGGCTCATCGAGCGATGGGACGAAACATGGAGCTACACCACGGAGGAAATCCTAGAAAAGGTTTGGAACCTCACCAAGTACGAGGACCCCGACTTCGGCCAGTTCGTGGTGGAGCCCGTGCGCGACGAGCTGACGGAGAACATTCACCGGGTGCCGCGCGAGGAGGGGGCGGCGCGCGCGTTTCGGAAAAACGTCGACGAGGTGGTGGATTTCCTAGCGCGCCAATTCCCGCGCTTCGTCATGCGAGGCGTCGAGATGGCGCCCGAGGAGCGCGAGAAGATGTATAAATACTTTTCCGATGATGGTACGTACATATTTCTTGATTGCCGAGGATGAGGTTCTGACATGCGGGAAAGTCGAGTTGGAGTTGCCCAATTTTGAGTTTCGTGGCCGCAAGGCGGTGGAATGCGCGATGTCGGTGTCGTTGACATTATCGAAACTAATGTTCAAGTCGTTGTACATGGAGCTTATTTCCATTCGCAGATTAAGTCCGCGTATTATCAGCGCGAGGTACGCGACGCGGGCGGTGAACCGTCTCGGCAAACAGGTGGTGTTCACTATTAACTCGAGGGTGTACGTCGATATGACTGGCAAGATTGCGAGGAAAATTGATGAGTACACTATGGATGGCACTCTCGATGTTGCGGGAAATGGCTGGGATCGAAGTCAATGGTGAACCTGAGTGGTTGGATGATGTTTTTTGAAGTGAAATGTTTGATGCGATTCTGTCGATGCGACCCGTTCTATGTTCAGCGTGACCTGCACATCGCACGAGTTCGCTCGATATTTGTAAGCTGCAGGGTACTAATCGAATAATCGATTGGATTCAACATCATCGGTGTGAGCTACTATGCATCGAAAGCGAGAAGGTAAAGAGTCGGCTGATTAATGCTCAAAACTAAGTTTTCAAACAGTTTGGGGTTCTTTCGCTTGCTACTAGCCTACGTACAATATTTTTGTATGAATGTCTAAATACCGCGAGTTATTCTGAACTTGTGACGCGCAGTTACATCGTAAACTTAGTCTGTAACGGACTTGGTCATCAATAGAAATGCTGTGCGGTGCCAGCATTGAGTTTGATGATGAACTTTGATTAGCAGGTCTGGAACAGGCGATGTACAAGTACAGAAGAGATTGCTGAGTTTATTAAGTTTAAGCAATAAGCAATAGCTCAATAGCGTGTTCTACCAATGATGCTGCGCGCCGCCGC
>JAAUYH010085408.1_pt1 | contig 13504 bp, 10 predicted proteins | sample 7278061 | NCBI WGS metagenome assembly JAAUYH01 (sample SAMN14350203, study PRJNA611818) | marine sediment metagenome | isolation source: surface marine sediment (0.6m) | place: French Polynesia: Moorea | collected 2018-08
CTTTGAACCCTTAGTATCTTGACCAAAACTTAAACTTTTCTCTTATTATCAAAAAACTCGCTCCTCCACAGCTTGAATTATGCTTTCAACTCTATTTGTGAGATATAGAGGGCTATCACCAGGGTCAATCTTTAACATTTTGAAACAATTTTGCAGGTTTTAGTGTTTGAATTCTCTGGTTTACTCTTTAGATGTATTTCTCCCGAGTCCATTCAATTGAAAACAGCTGTAAGTTTTTGAATTTAATTCAAAATCAGTATCTATTTATACTTCATGTTGAGCCAATAACTAGTAGTTTTAATAATAGTGGGAAAGGTATGGTTAGCTATTTCTCGGTCAAAATCTAGGGCGAGTTAACTTTAAAAATTGCGATCGCGAAACTAAAGTCCACGGAGGGGGTAGATTTATTTATGAGGAGTGTAAATCAAAGCGTATTTCCAGTTGTCTACTCAACTCTTGCTCCTCAAGCATTAATCACACAAGTGCTTTGCCAGTACGATCTTGGGGAAGTAACTAGCTGTCAATTATGGAATCGGGGATTGAGTGATGTTTATTTAGTAGAAATAAACAAACAGCCTTATATTTTAAAAGTTTCTCATCATCATTGGCGTTCTCTCTCCGATATTCAGTTTGAACTGGAATTACTAGAATTTTTACATCAAAAATATATTCCTGTTGCCTATCCTTTAAGAACTAGTGAAGGAGAACTGTTTGTTACTATTAAAGCCTTAGAAGGCGATCGCTATGCAGCCTTGTTTCCCTATGCAGATGGTACTGTACCGTTAGGAGACTTAAATTTAACTCAAAGTGAGATTTTTGGAGAAACTTTGGGTAAGCTACATCAGAGTACATTAGATTTCCAGACTCAAGCCCCACGTCAACCTTTAAATCTAGACTATCTTTTAGATGATTCCTATCAAGTAATTGCTCCTTGTTTTCAAGATAGACCTAACGATCTAGTTTATTTAGAAAGAGCGATCGAGTGCATTAAAATACAGTTACAGGATATTCCGCAAAAACCTCCTTTTTGGGTAGTTTGTTGGGGCGATCCTCATAGTGGCAATGTTCACTTTACTGAAGAAAATAAAGTAACTTTATTTGATTTCGATCAATGCGGTTATGGTTGGCGCGTGTTTGATATAGCTAAATTTCTCCAGGTTTCCCTCCATGCAGGTATCCAAAGAAAAGTCCGAGATGCTTTTTTAGCTGGCTATCAAACTATCCAGAATCTTACACCTCAAGAACTTGATTCATTGCCTCTCTTAACTCAAACTGCTCATATTTGGGTTTTGGCAATTAATATTAATGCTGCGAAAATCCATAGCTGGTGCAGAATCGATCGAAGTTATTTTGGTAGAAGAATAGAAGAATTAAAAAGATTGGCTTCTAAAGATTGGCAGTTATTCTAACTGAATAAGAGCTTTTAACCCTTCTGGATGACGAAAATAACTCATATGATCGCAACCTATTTCTTGGATTCGGGGTGGAAATACCCGTTCTCGATCGACATTCTGGATACTCTTGACAGTAACGGCAATATCGTTAGGTTGACCGAGAAAAGGTAGAGTAATAGCACGGTTAAATAATTTTTGCAGCAATCGATCGAGTACGCTAGATTCTCCTGGAGAAGATTCTAGGGCAGCAGGTATAACAGAAGTATTCCCCGCCACAATTGAATAAGGTATTTGAGGGTCCGGACTGACTGCTAAGTTTTGCAAAAATTGTGAGCTAGGTTGCATTTGATCGAGAGCCACATCGATGATTTCTAAACTACTGACAGATGTAGCGATCGCTCGTAATAATAAACCAAAAACAGGAACAGGCCAAGTAATTTGAGCTAAACCATTCAAACCAATTGTCAGCATAGTTACTGCCCAATCTTCTACTTTTGACCAAGGAGAGCCAGCATTAGGCGTTCCTAATAAGATTAGATGTCGAACTAGACGATTGCCTCCTTCTCTTTCGATAAACCAACGAGAAACCAAACCTCCCATAGAATGAGCGACAATATGTAAGTTTTTGCCACTATTTGCTCCTAAACCAACTTGTTCTAATCTTTTTTTCAGTAAGCGGGCGTTTTCTTCGATAGGAGTATGGAGATTTTCGTAGTCGAAGGTAAGTACTAAGTCATAAAGCTCGGCTAGCGGTTTTTCTGCGCCGTTGAGTTCGACTTTAGCCCTGCGGACACTTCTCACCATATCTTCGGTGTCGCCAATAATGCCGTGGATATAAAGAACGATCTTGTCTGCCCGTGCTACTCTCTGCTTGACTTTCTCTATATCTTGTTCGTAAGTAACGGTTTCTTCATCAACATCTGCTACTGCTAAGAGGGGATATTGGAATTCTTGCTCTAATTTTTGACTGATAATTTTTTGTAAGAAGATGCGGATCGAACCACCGAGACTGCGTTTATCTCGATCGAATGTATTGTTAGTAGATTGAGGTAATCTCTGTAGTTCAATTTCTGTTTTGCCTTCGGGGCTACTATGGGCAAATCCTAAAGGCAGGAAAAACTCACCATCATAAGCAACTGATAATATTTGTTCGTTAGTGTTTAAAGGGGTATCGACAATTAATTTGAGAGGACTATTTTTGGTGACTACATCGGGATTTTCTACCTCGGTTAATTCCAAAGCACTTAAACCAGGATCGTTACCCCGACTAGTCGTAAATTGAAATGGTTGTACTGCCTCGTTTTCCGAACTTAGAACGGGAGGAAGGAGAGAATTACCTAAACTTCTAGTAGTATCATTAACTGTAGCTAAACGAGCTTTAGCTTTTAGACTGGGATGGGATTGTAACTTGACTCCAAATCCCAAATTCATGCTTTCTCCAGTTGGCAGGATAGATTTAGTCGGCTGAGGACGTACAGTAGTAATGGTAATTTGACTGGTCGTCCATTCATCGGCAATAGTTTCTGCTTCTGGTTGACTACTAAAAGCACGGGTTTGTACCTGACCCATCAGACGATTGAGTGTTCCTTGTCCTCTTTTGGGTTTTACATTAGCTAGACTGCGAGAAGGTAGATCGAGTTCTGCTTGCTCTAGTAAAGTGGCATCGAATTCAGCAGTGCTGACAATTAGCTTGAGGATATCTTTTACCTCGGTAATGCCCTGATTTTGCCATAAAATACGATCGACTGTGGAGTAAATTTCTTGACCGTTTAATGCCCAAGCTTCTTCTCCTGGCTGTAACCATATTCCCCTTGTGGGAAATAACTCCGCACTAACGGCATAGCGGTCGGTTAAATCTAAAAGAGAGCAGTAAAAGGGTTGGTTGCTATGATTTTTAAGCTTAATTTTAAAGGTTGGCTGTTGCAGATTACCATTTTGTTGACGGTACTCTAAACGTAAGTCCGTCCCTGGCAATTCTCGTCCATCATGATAGATAGAGATTTGGATTGCATCAGCAGGAATACCACTGCTAGGAGAACTAGATAATTCAGCAATATTTGTCCAACGAGTTATATGTTCTAATCTGGCAATGGCTTGAGTAGCACTAGCGTTAGTATAGCCTGGAAGGGGAGCAACTAAAGGGCGATCGTCTGCGGGTCTAGTTATTATATATCGACCATTACGGGCAAGTAACTGAAATTCAGCGGTAGCCGAGTCAGATACTTCTCGGATATAAAGAGAGGATTGGTTTTGAAGGGCAGTACGAGCAAGTTGTACTCCTTGTTCTTCCCCGATAATTACTACTTCTTTGGGTGGTAGAGGTAAGCTGGTAACTATTGCCTTGTAAGTTGTATCCAATGATAAGTTATCGATACCACTAAGATTAACTTTACTCAAATGGGGCATTACTTCTGATACTGTAGCCGTGCCAATAGCCATCGATAGCTGATGTAATTCTTGAGGAGAAGCCATCAAAGGAAAAAGAGCTAGTTCGGTTGTTTCCTGGGCTGTTGGTTGAGGGATTCCGTGGACTGCACCCCCATCGATTACCCAGCCATAATCTGAGTGATGGCTAACAGTAAAATAGGCTGGATGGGATACGATCGATCCTCCTAAAAACAGTTGGTCTAAATCTTCTCCTGCGGTAGATTTAATTTGAGGAGATTGAGCCGTTACTTTACTCTGAACTAAAGCTTGAGTTCGTTTAAATAAATCGCGATAGGTCAAATTACCATTAGTTTTTTGTAAGGTATCGAGTAAGAAATAAGAAAAAACACCACGACGTTGACCATTAGCATTGTATTCTTTTGCCAACTCGCGATCGCGACAAGCGGATAAAAAGATGTGTTTGCCTTGGGGTATAGTCCAACCAGCCATACTCGCTTCTAAACTGCGAGAAGCCGAATTTTTTTGTAATTCTGTGGGGGCAACTAAAAAGCTGTCAATTGGTCTTTTTCGTCGATCGAGCGGGGCTTTACGTACTGATATATCTAAATCTAACTCCCCGCGAGTACCAGAACCAGAATGACAACAATCTAAAATTACTAATAGATGAGGGTCTTTTTCAGCTACTTCGGCAATTAGTTTACCCAATTCTTTATCTGCTAAATCCCAACCGCCAGGATTGCGACTATCGTAACAAACCAGAGTTTCATCTAAGCGGTCTGGTTCTAGAGTCCAAAACTCTGGGGGTGATTTTTCTTGCGCCCCGTGTCCAGCGTAGTAAAAAACTGCTACATCTTCACTACCAGCCCGAGCCAAATGTTGTCGAAAACCATCAATAACATTCTGACGAGTTGCCTCTCGATCGAACAAAGTTTTTACATGGAGTTGATAATTATCTCGATCTACCCGTGCTGATAAATATTCCTGAAAAGATTTAATGTCGTTAACGCAACCTTGAAGGGGTGATACGGGACTGAGATATGCGTCAATACCAACTAGCAATGCATAGATGTTACGAGTCATAATTTTGGGATTGGGGATTAGGTTTCTTTTAGGTCAGAGGTCAGAGGTTAGAGGTTAGAGGTCAGAGGTCAGAGGTAATAACTCCGAACTCCGAACTCCGAACTCACGTGATAACTGTTAAATCCGAATAGTTCCACCATCGAATAGTTTTAGGGTCATAAAGAAGTCTTCGCCATAGGTTAATTTCTGTTCTTGCAGAATAGCGATCGCAACTTGTTCTCCCAGACGCAGAGATTCGATATAGTCGGTAAAGTAGTGAACTCCTGCCCAATTACGTCCGATGGAAATGTTGGCAGCGAGTTTATTTAATTCTCCTTCTACTGTGAGCGGTTTTGCTAGGAAAACTTTCTGTAAACCAGAGCCATCTGTCTTGGGTTCGTAACAGAAAGGAAGTTCGACATCGGTATTAAAAAATGCTTTGAGGATAGTAACGCAAGCTCCTGCTACGGTAGCATGACCAGCACCATAGGCTGGATGCATGGGCGAACCTTCGGGGAATGCCATGGGTAAGAGGAAAGAATTTTCGTAGCCATTATCATTATCTTTACCTCGATCGTCGCTAAATTTGTCTTTCTGTTGGGCATTGTGGGCAGCGACTTCGTTTAATAACTCACTACCTAAACCATCAGCCAAGGTTTGGATGACTTCAAGATTTTGTCGATCGTTATTACTAAAACGATTTACCCAACCCCCTACTACTTCGGGACGTAAGCGACGATGCACGTTAAATTTTTGGAAACGAACGGCTTTTAAGGCTCTGGTGGCAACTTCTGTCACTAAGGATAGGATATGAGGCCCCCCAAATTGAGCAAAACCTTGTTGCTTATCGCGGAAATCTTTATCTTGGAAAGGAATACCCTTATCAAATTTAACTCCCAATGCCAACATGGTTAAACAAGCATTGAGATAAGCCTCGTATAGAGCATCATAATGAACATAAGTGGCTAAATCTCTGGGAGTAGCCATGAAACGATAAGCAGGATTATCACAATAAGTTTCTAAGCCTCTAAGATCTGCGCCATTCTGTGCATCTATCCAAGCTTCCCAGGTAGTCAGATAGTCTTTGTATGGTTGAGCAAAACGAACTCGCTGATTTACTCGGATCGAACCATATTCAATAAATCCATCTTCAAAATTATGAATATTACCTAGTCCACGATTACCAACTAGCAGAAATTGAGACAGATAAGAGCCTACATCATCTCCTTTATTAATGCCCCGAAATACCGTTTGCGGTGTAAAAGGTTTGCGTAATCTTTTCTTCTCTGCTGGAGATAAATTTAGAGAATTAGGAGATTTAATCCAGGGAGAATTATTCAATCGCTCGATCGCTGTTTGCACTTTGGGCGAAGTCTCAAATTCAGCAAAGGGAACATCCCGCAATAGTGCCATAGAGTATATTTCAATCATCTCTGTTACTAGCTCTTGGCTATCTAGTGTGGGCGCAGGAGGCATAGTAACAGCTTGGGCATCAGGGCCTTCTAGATCGAAGGTTAAACCAGCACCCTGACTTTCCCAAGCCCGAACAGATATATCTTGTCCATTTTTCTTACTTTCTTGGGCAATTTGCGCTCGCCACTCAGGAAATTCTACCCCATCCTGTTCGGGAGGGCCTAAAGGAGTAGCTTTAAAATCTCGAACATCTCCAGAATTGACACCACGGACAAATTGTTGATAGTCTTGAGGGTCAACAATTATACCTGTATTTACATCATGAGGTAATCCTTTAGTGAAGTTAGCAATATGAGTAGGTCGATTATCCCCATCGCGATATCTGAATTCTTCTTGATTATCGATATGAGGTGGATGTTGCCTAAAAAAAGCAGTTTGAGCAGCATTGATGCGAGTTATTAAAGCTCGAATTCGCCGATTATTCATAAGATTTCTCCTATTAGTTTTTTTGTGTCAGAACTGAGTAATTGGTAAATTTAAACCGTTCCTCCAAACAACTTAGTGCTGTTCCTCTGCCTACATAGTCACCGTTACACCGCCTTTTAACGAACGGGGCATACAAGCTCTTGAATCGAATTCAAGAGACAGCCCCTCCGGTGCCTGCGGTGACCGGCGTTCCCCGGTCAATTTTCCCAATTGCATCACAAGACTCAAATTCTAATTCTTCTGTATCAACCATAGAGTTACTCATTACAGACTTCTAACTTGGCAGGATTAAAAGTTACAATTTCCCAGATCTCGACCGCGACTTATTAATTGCACAGTGCGAGTAATTTAGTTAAAGTTTTCTGGTTATCTATAGGGAGATAACTAAATTAATATGCGTATCGTAATTATTTTTATTTAAAAACAGTTGCCTCGATCGCCATCAATAATTCTTTGATACAAATCGATCGGGAATAACTAGGGAATATTCAGCTCTTGCACCTTGCTGAAAAGGGACTTCTCGCTCACGATGAACATCACACCACCTTAACTTGTCACGAATGGCATTTGAGCAACTGTTAATCGATCTCGAGTATTGTTTTAGAAACTAACCTGGTTTTTTTCTGCTCTCTTTCAGAAAGTTCGTTGCCAGCTTGGAGGCGAGTAGCACTAGTTTGCAGGACAGTAGCACCTTGTCGATCTCCTAATTGTAAAGCGGTTTTTGCTGCGGTTTGTAACATAGTTGCTGCACCTAAGCGATCGCCTTGTTGTAATTTGGCTTCAGCAATTTTAGTTTGTCGATATTTAGCTAAAGTTAACACGTATGCTTTTACTTCTTCTCTAACCTTAGGTTGGTAAGAAGTTTGTGACTCTACTTCAATCACAAAAATATTAGATAATAATTTTTCTCTACCTAAAGCTGGATCGTCGTAACGAATTTGTACCGAAGCAATTTGATGTTTTCCGAGAGACAATTTATTGATATAGAGATTAACTAAAATAATTCTCTCCCTGTCAACCATTAAATCTCCCAGACGAAGACAAAAGTAATTCCCTTCTAACTGAATTGGTAGTTCGATAGTTTCTGGGGCAACTTGAGCAATGGGTTTTAATTCTGCCAGTCTGACGTTAGGCATTAGTTCCATCATCAAGTGAGCATTAGTCAAGCCTATGGATTGAAGCCGATTAAAGAGTTTAGCAAATTCCATAATTGCTTGTTCTGGTTTTTCAATAAAGGCTAGAGTCCCCCCAGTTAAATCGGCAATTTGCTCTAATAAATCCTGATTCCAGTAAGCGCCAAAGCCAAGAGTATTAATAGTGATACTATACTCAGCAGCTAATTGTGCCAGTTTTAAGCAACGTAGATTATCCCCATGTTTATTTTTACCATCTGTCAGCAGAAAAATGTGGGAAACAGCATTTTGTTGCCTTACGGCAATTTGTTGAATTCCCAGTTTGATACCCTCGTCAATAGCTGTTCCCCCCTTAACCTCAAGGGTTTGAATTTTCTGTTTAATATCGGGAATATTTTCAACTGATTGATTGGGAATAAGTATCTTAGCTTGATGATCGAAAACAATAATAGACAAGCGATCGCCTTTATTAAGTTTCTCAATAATCTGCATGGCTGCTTGTTTGACGGTACTCAGAGGTTTTCCTTCCATAGAACCGCTATGATCGAGAACTAAGCAAAGATTCAAATGTACATTTGCCTCATCTTCATCTATGCGAGCAGAAAGAGATAAAGAAAGTTGACGCTGACTACTTTTTTGTTTGGCATCAAGATGAGGATCGCTCAATACTGGCTTAAGATCGACTTTCATTGCTTCAATGGTCAACACTGTCTATCTTTAGCATAAACCGATAGATAGTATCATTGAAACAATTTACTCATTACAATCAAGCAGAATTGAACCGTATTTGTTGGTAATCCATACTGACTGATAGGGTTTGAGGATTAGTTTATCGTGGATATCTTCAATTAATTCTCCGCCAATTAAATCGCACCAAGGATCGGTACAAACCAAATTGAGGTCTGATAATCTGAGTTTTTGAGAGCGATCGCTCAAGTTATTGATGCAAAAAATACTCTGGTCCCTATCTCTACTCTGTCGCCAAAAAGCAAATAAGGCTTTATTCATCGGATGCAAAGTGTATTGAGTTGCATTGGGATGGAAAGCCGATTGACGACGACGAATTTGGATTCGCCGACACAACTCTTTATATACTCGGGCTTGAGGAGAATTTTCGTCTGCTAATAACCATTCTAATTTATCTACATCCCATTTGTGGCGATTGATAGAACGATTTATTCCCGTTTTTTCGACACTTTCGTAGTCATTGGGAGTAGCAAATAAACTATGAATGTAAAAAGCAGGAATACCTTCGATCGCCATCATAATAGTTTGCGAACAAATAAATCGCTCTATTTGCCATTTATCTTCTCCTTTTACTGTTCCTTTGAGAGCGTCAAATAAGGAAATATTCATTTCATAAGGACTTTCGCTACCGTCAGCTTTTTTCCTCATGCTGATTTTTCCACCAAACTTTTGCATAGTTTCTAGCAATTGCTGGTATTCTTGTTCGGCTAATAATCCTTCTGCGGGACGTACTCCAATACCATCATGGGAAGCAGTAAAGTTGAGATAGGCACAACCGATGGGGGCAGGAGGCATACTCATCATCCAGGTTTTCAAATGCTCGGATTTACCCTGAAGTAAGGCATTTAACAACAGAGGAGGAAGACTGAAATTGTAAATCATGTGAGCTTCATCTCGATTGCCAAAATAGCTCAAATTTTCTCGGTTAGGAACGTTGGTTTCGGTGATTAAAGCTACATCTGCGTCTAACATTTGCAAAATTTCCCGCAGTAAGCGAATCATAGCGTGGGTTTCGTTTAAATGAATACAAGACGTATCCATCTTTTTCCAGAGATAACCAACTGCATCGAGACGAATATACTTTGCTCCTTGCCGGACATAAAAAAGAATAATTTTAATAAACTCCAGCAAAACATCTGGATTAGCAAAATTAACATCTATTTGATCGTGACCAAAAGTAGCCCAGACATATTTTGTGCCTTTATCTGTCTCAACTTTAGCTAGCAGAGGACTGTTGCGAGGACGTACTACTTCTGATAAATCTGTGGCTGGATCTACTTCGATAAAATAATCACATCCTGGTGGTTGGCATTGCTTAAATTGTTCAAACCAGAGACTTTGGCTAGAAACGTGGTTGATTACTAAATCAACCATCAAATTAAAGTTTTCGGCGATCGCGCTAAGATCTTCCCAGTCTCCTAATTCGGGGTTGACTTTTAAATAGTCAATGACAGCAAACCCATCATCGGAACTATAGGGAAAAAAGGGCAAAATATGAATTCCTGTAATCGTCTCTTGTAAATATTTACAGAGAAAACGATTGAGAGTGACTAAAGGTTTTTCTCCTGTCTGACTACAAATACTATCTCCATAGCTAATCAGGAGAATATTATTTTCACTCCATTTGTTAAGATTTTCTTGTTTCTGCTCGGCAAAATGGTTTTCTAACAAAGAGTACAGCTTGTCTAGTAGTTTTTCTGCGGTCTCTTTTCCATAAATTTTGCTGAGTAGAGGTTTTATTTTCCAAGAAAATTGTTTGGCTTGTTGTGTAGATACAATCATAAATTCTCTAATCTAAGTCTTCAACTAATTGATTTAGTAGATTCATTTCAACTAACTTAGCAAAATCAATTCTCGAGTGTGTGCATGGTGAACAAGCCTTCAATCTTTGACAATTAGTCATGACCGTGTAAATTTATACTAATTTATGACTTTAAATCGGTTATCTTCAACAAGATGATGATTTAAATGCAAGTTAAGTTTAAGTTAAAAAAAAATATGCGGATCGAACAGTTGCAGGCTTTTTTGGCTGTAACAGAGACAGGAAATTTTGGACAGGCAGCAAAACAATGTGGAGTAACCCAATCAACTATTAGCCGTCAGATTCAATCTTTAGAGCAAGATTTGGGTTTACCGTTATTTCACCGCACTTCTCAGGTTAAATTAACTTTAGGGGGTGAAAAATTATTACCCAGGGCCTTAAAAATTTGTCAAGAATGGAAAAAAGCCTCTGCTGAATGTGCCGAGTTGCTGGCAGGAAAACAACCAGAGCTTTGCATCGCAGCCATCCATTCAGTCTGCGCTCATTATTTACCACCAGTATTACAGCAGTTTTTTTTAAACTATCCAGAAATTCAACTGAGAGTGACTGCGTTAGGTAGCGATCGCGCCCTCAAAGTCCTTCGTGATGGTTTAGTCGATGTAGCGATCGTCATGAATAATCGTTTTCTGACGAATTCAGCGGAAATTGTACTAGACGTACTCTACGAAGAACAAATTGAAGTTTTAATGGCAGCAGATCACCCTTTAACTAACTACGATGTAATTCCTTGGTCTGAATTAGTTAAATATCCTCAAGTAGTATTTAAAGATGGTTACGGAATGCAAAGATTAGTACAAGAGTGGTTTTCTCGTCAGAATGTAGAGTTAAAAATAGCAATGGAATTAAATACCCTCGATGCTTTTCGTGGAGTAGTCAGACAAGGAAACACGCTCGCTTTGCTCCCTCAAAGTGCTTTAATCGATTCTCGTCATGACTCTAGTCTAGCCGTAAGAGCGATCGCTAATCCTGAGGAATCATTGTCTATGACGATGAATAATAATGGTTGGCACAATTATCTCACTCGCCAAGTGGTTATGGTAACAACTAGCGATCGTCTCCAAATTCCCCCCATCGCTCATTTCTGCCAGCTAGTCAAAAAAAATACACCGAATACTGGAACAATAGGGAGTAAACAATTAGTTGGGAATTGATAATTACAAACAAACATTATGAGTAACGAGTTTCGGGAATTATTAAAAAAGGTAGGTAGCGGTACTCATACGGGCAAAGATTTAACCCGCACGGAAGCAGCAGCAGCAACTGAGATGATGCTGAATTTAATTGCAACCCCTGCTCAAATTGGCGCATTTATGATTGCTCATCGTATCAAACGTCCTACTCCAGAAGAACTAGCAGGAATGCTCGATGCTTATGATAAATTGGCTCCGAAACTCTCTTTGACTCATCTCCCTCGAAGTAAAACCCCCGTAGTTTTCGGTAATCCCTACGATGGGCGATCGCGCACTGCACCAGTTATGCCTATTACTGCCCTGATTTTAGCAGTAGCAGATGTTCCCGTCATTATGCACGGTGGAGACTGTATGCCTACTAAATACGGCATACCTTTAATCGAGATTTGGCAATTCCTTGGGGTCGATCTAACTAGATTGTCTCTATCACAAAATGAAAAACTACTAGCAGTAACTGGCATTAGCTTTATCTATCTTCCCCAACATTTTCCTCAAGCTTATTCCCTAGTTCCCTATCGCGAACAAATCGGCAAACGTCCACCTTTTGCTACTTTAGAATTAATTTGGCTTCCAGTAGCAAAAGATGCTCATTTAGTTTCGGGATTTGTTCATCCACCTACAGAAACTCGTTTTCAAGAGACTTTCTCTTTACGTAAAGTCGAAAATTACACCACTGTCAAAGGCTTAGAAGGTAGTTGCGATCTGGCTCGTAATCGTACCGCAATTATTGGTTTAGGTAGCCCAGATAGTTTTGAACGGCTTCATCTCCATCCCCGCGATTATAATTTAGACGGAACAGATTTACCTTTAGAATCGAATATTCAGCTAGTTGAGCAAATTAAGTTAGTAATCGAAGGTAAAAACTGCGAACTTATGCCCTCGGCTATTTTAAATGGCGGTTTCTATCTCTGGCGTTTTGGGGTTTGTAATAATCTAGCTTCGGGATTTGCCCGAGTAGAGAAAATGTTAACTAGTGGGGAAGTAAAAGCAAAGTTACATCAATTGCAAAGTTTTTGTACTGCACAATCTCCGAACAATAGTGTTATATAATTTGTTATAACGCACTCGACTCTGGTTAAATCCATGAAACTAAAAGTGACTACAGTTGGCAACTCAACAGGGATAATATTACCTAAAGAACTTCTGGAAAAACTACGTATCGGGAAAGGCGATATACTTTACGTCACAGAAACCCCTAGAGGAGTAGAACTTAGTCCTTACGATCGAGAATTTGCTACGCAAATGGATATAGCTGAATCTATAATGCGTGAAGACCGCGATGTTCTTCGGAAATTAGCGGAATGATTTCACCTATTTGGATGAAAGAATCGGTGGTAATTGCTATCCACCGTCGCCAGCTAGCAGAACATGGTGGTATTGAGGGAATAAGGGACAAAGGGTTATTAGAGTCCGCATTATTTAGACCACAGAATCAACTGGCTTATGGCAATCCCACTATCTTTGATTTAGCAGCAGCTTATGGATATGGTATTGCTAAGAATCATCCTTTTATAGATGGCAACAAAAGAAGTTCTTATGTTGTTATGCGGACTTTTCTCAAACTCAATGGCTGCGATCTTAAAGCTTCAGCAATTGAAAAGTATGAAACATGGATGCGTCTTGCTAATAATCAAATCAACGAAGCTGAATTAGCCAATTGGATTGAGGAACGGTCTGTAAAAATTAAGTAATTTTTTCTAACAAGGTACTTCCCAGGCGATCGATCTTTGATATTGTTGGGCAAATACGCTAATTACTCGATCGACATAATTCAACTTACACTTACGTAAGATTAGATTATCGTGAAACCAATATTATCCTCTCTAGCCTTATTCACTTTAATACCTAGTATTGCTGTTGCTCAAATTACTC
>JAAUYH010052444.1_pt1 | contig 13500 bp, 10 predicted proteins | sample 7278061 | NCBI WGS metagenome assembly JAAUYH01 (sample SAMN14350203, study PRJNA611818) | marine sediment metagenome | isolation source: surface marine sediment (0.6m) | place: French Polynesia: Moorea | collected 2018-08
CTTTCTAACTTGGTTCAGTGTAGTTGGAACGGTGGACGGTGGAACCGTGTAGGAACGAAAAAGTAGTGCACTATGCAGTGTCCGTAAAGATTTGGCACGGGGTTTATTCTAAATTTAGTATCGCATATTCGAATTATTCTGCAATTTGATTATTCTATCTGCTCGGTACTGTATTCCGTCGTTTGGAAGGTTCTGCCCATGTAATGTTCTGCTCCTAATTAAGTCCGTGTTGCAACTTTTTGTAATACGTGGTGCGTTAAATTTCGGAGCAATGAATAGGGCAGTGAATAAAAATTAAATTAAGGAAAAAAATCTTAAGTTAATAATTTCTGATTCAAAAAATAGTATAAGGAAAGGGATTGAACTTGAAAATATAAACCTAAGAAAGAGAAACAGTAAAAAAGCCTAAAGTTAGACGTTGTCTGACAGCAGAGAATTTCACACCATGTCGCAACCCATCAGAACAAGGGAAAGAGAAGTTCTGACGCTCGGCAGGAAGCTGCAAGTATTGCGCTGCATTTCCGACAGTGTTAGTGAAGAAGACGTTGCCACGGATTTCATTCTTCATTTCTCAGCGGTAATCCAAATCGTGAATTACTTTTTCATGCGGAGATAAAAAGAACTTCTACACACCAAAGGTCGAAAGTTTACTCAGAATTAACGTAGCTACTAAAAGCTCCCTCGTCTCTTCTTATCCTTCCTATCCTATATTACGATTTCTTTGAAAATATTTGCTGAAATATTTTCATTAAACCACTCTCATGACCGCTAGCCTATTATTCACTGTTCCTTTAGTATCAAAATACGTGTTTAGAAAATAATTTCCTGTTCTTTGTGCCAAAGAATTCCCATAGCATCCCCACACATACAATCCGGAACGCTCCGGAACGCTCTCGTTAGAAATTCCAACTTCTGTATAGATGCATGGTTGTAAGTTGTTAGGCGCAGTTACTCTGATGCTGATTAGCAAATTTTTGTGTCTTATATGGATCCAGCCGACCTTTTTAGTAAATTTTCAGACTCTGCACCATGTTACCGACATTGCAGAGCTTAGTGGAAAGTTGCGTTTGAATCCTCTCGTTCAGCACTTATTAGTGCCATTTTGGGAGTCGAGATCGGAATACTGCTGGGGAAGTTATCCCGAATGATAGCCGAATAAGAATACTTGCCGAATTGCTTCCACACTCAAGAGATTTACTCATATTCGGACTAATGATCCCTGGAATTTTTACAATGGATATAGTTCCATCTTTCTCTTTCGATAATAGGACCTGAATTTTGCTGAACTTGTAAAATATACAGTGAAAACGTCACAAGGATTGATCAGTGAACTGATTGGTTCCAATAAACTGAAAGCTAGGTCATATATTTACATAATTGATACGCTTTTCTTCGATATTTTTTTCTTTATTTACTGCCTTTTTATTTCCTTCCTCTATCTATTTTTAATTAGTTTCTGTCTTCCTTTTCTATGTTCCATTTCAGGTTTTAATTCTCTTAAGATTTTTATTCTAGCTTACAGAGAATGCCTGTCAGGTTATAACGCTAACATTTGTCTGCTGACACCTAAAAGAACTATTGCCTGCATCACATCTTGACACAGCAATGCAATACTCTAAGTATTACTTCCTGACAATGCAATTAACTATTGCTGACAGATGCAGTAAGCTCTTTGCTAGGTCATTAATTACTTGTTCTATCATGATTTTCATCTAGTCTATATTAACCCAACCAGCCACTGACTTCTCGGTCACCGGTTTTATCAGCTTGAGCCCCACTCCGTGACTTCCTTAAATAATTGTCATGAGTAATTGATATGATGTTTAGAAATATTGTTCTGCACAAAATGTTAATCTCTGTTCTAATTTCCTTCTTTTCGATGTCATCAGTATTCTCCAAATGATCAATTTTTTCTGGTATCCCTAGACTGTTCTGTTTCAGCGCGCGTTCCTATTTTCTTCGATTCTGACTTTAGATCGGTGTGACGAACACAATTTCACGGAGCGCAGGCCTACAAAATTGGTCTAGCTCGAATTATCATGGACATCCATCCGAAAACTGCGTGCGACGTATAAAGCGCCCTGAAATTATCTCGCAACACTGTACAAGCATCAATTATCGTTGATGTATATTCGACAACTGTGTGTAGCGTAATTTGCTCCTCATATCTTAAACTAGCGGATCATTATCTGGGTCCCGTGAGTCTTGGCTATTCGTCTGCGTAACGGTAGTCTATCTCACCGAGAACTTAGGTTGTATCTGATCACTCATTTTCTTATTCTGGATGCTGGATACCTGCGATGACTACGTGGAACTGTTGAACGAGGCAAATAATTACGAAATCGCATCACGGGGTTCATTCTTATCTCCGAATGATGCGGGTCGACTAGCAGTTACTTCGAACATTGCGAACTCAGTTTCCCGTCACTTAGATGATGAGGCAGGGCCTTGAAAAAGAATGGAACGTAGCGATGATATTATTTGGCGATGTTTCATCTGGATTGGAAAATGGTTTGTTTTATGGCTCCGGTTCACCAGATGGTGTCGCGTGCACGTTTGGCTCATGGAGTGGGATTCATTAAAATTTTCTTGGAAGCATTCGAATACGACTGGGATTGTTTCTTGGATTCATAGGCCTGTTACTGTTTGAGCTCGGCGCCATCGTGATCGCGGGTTAGCTCCTGCCCGTCTTTACGTACAACTCAGAGGATCCGCAAACGAACCCAAAATTTCCTTGCTCAAAACAAAATCAAAAAAAGGATTTAGAGTCATTATCGGAGGCCCACAGGCACGCCCCTCCAATGCTCAATTATCAAGATGCTTCATTCGATGTTTTGGCGAAACCACTTACTAAAGAGATTCGTAGCGAAATCGCGTTACCAACGCTCAAGGTAATGTCCTCTTTCTCCTTCTAGGAAAAACGCAGGCACAGAAAATGTTCGGAAATTTTCCTGTGCCCCGCCAAAGCATGAGTGGACATCCGCGCCGTGCTAAAACCCAGGTCTGAATTGGCAATTTATTGTCGTTTAACAGCTTTTGCAAATAGAGCGAAGTGCAGTGGGGTAGCGGTGGGAAATTTGGATGCGGAGATGTCGGCCTTTATCCTCCACAACTAGGTGAGAATGAAGTAATGCGGGTTCGAAGAAATCGTGTATGCAGAATCCATCAGAACTGTTCTATTTGCATGGTATACTCGGTGGTGCAATTAGGCAGTGTTTCTATTGGCGCACTTTCCATTCCCACCACGGCACGAGTTCACAACGATGGCACGACATCCACTCTCCGAAGGAAGTCACAGGCATTTCACCGACATAGTAGCCAGAAGATAAATAGTCACAGCAGTCGTGATATGTGTGAATCAGGGCTTCGGAGTGAACAGGGAATGCAAGCGATCTAGTGATCGAAAAAGGGCGAACAGACATACTAATGCAGTAGGATTATGAGAATGACTAAAAGTACCATATTTGGCCGACGCCTGGGACCCCCTTGTGAATTTTGATTAAAAGGGGCGGTAGATTATTTCCTGCTTAAGCTGTTCACAGTACAATAAACTAAGTTCCATATCAAGTTCCGATAGATAGAACGGAATCAGAAAGTCGCATTTTAATGACTGAAATTTCAAAACAAAGTCCAATGCAACTTCGACATCAATATTTATCTGATTAACGAATCCCGATTTTTTTAAAGAATTCATTATAGTTTCAGAACGGAAATTTCTCCATGTTTTATCCAACCATTGTGGGATTTGTTCTCGTCCAGATCCTGCATTTTTCCTGTACCAACCAGTCGAGTCCATTCAAAGACTTTCCACTGTTGCCGAAGGTCCGCCAATCAGGGTTTAAAAGGCTTCATTATACCGACATGACACGGTTAAGTTACAGATTTAACTCCTCATGGTATTTTAATGCTGTCACTACTAAGAATATCTGTAGCCGCAATAAAATTAGGATGTATATGAGATTCCATTTGGTTCTATAGGATCACAGATTTCATGAAACTCTTCATGTATTGATTCCATAGTCTCTCCTTCCTCAATTGCACCAATCAATTATCCATCCAGTCTTTGGGTTGAGTCCAAACCTTCATCTTTCCAGGATTATGTGAGATAAGCTATCTGTAATTGGCTTACTCACATCACCGTTAAAAATGATAGGAAATGGAGGTCTTGTCCTATCTGCTTCAACTGCAATACAGGCAAGGCAGCGTTTTTTGGGACTGCTCCCACGACGCACAAATATAGTTTGCCACCTCCTGTTTGATTTCGTAATTAACATGCGCATCTAAGTACTCTGCGGTTTCATCCATGTTGTCAAGCATATTGACTCCGAAACTTTCAATCTGCGCCAACATATTGTAGGTTTTTCAGACGACTGTCGCACCTCTTCTACCTTTTCGAATGTGTGATTTTACTGGCAAAAAGGGACCCGAAAAACTAAGTTGTTCCGCAGTAGAAATTAAGCACCCTCGAGGTGAGTTTCGACAGATTTTTTCAATTTGGATAAATCTTATTTGCTTCGGATACAGTATGAGAAGTAGAAACAGCAAATCCCTTCTTTCGATGATCAATCATCCGATTGTACACTTGCGCATCCAGCTCTGGTTGGTGTGCACTACGCCTGCCGTGCAAATTGGAGAATTTGAAATTTTATTCCTTGTTTGAAATTGATTTTTGGTGATTTGCTCGCCTGTTATGGATTTGATTACGTTATGCATTTTTCACCTAGTCAGATGCGGAAACATTGCCACTTTTCCCGCTTGTTTGACACGATGTGTACTTTCAAAGCAAAAAAACATAAGACACACGGTCGTTGTCGATGTCGAATGAAAGTTCAGAACTCTTATTCGTCTTTAAATATAGCTACGTTTGCATGAATTCATGGGAGTGCAGTCATGCACTTTACTTTACAGATTTCAATGAGAGTAAAATGTTTCACACAGTAAAGGTAGGCTCTGGAATCGGACAAATACAGTAATGGAATATCAGATCTGGACAGAAATTCAGAACCAGACAGTGATTAGTTGACTGTGAACCGATAACAAATGATACAAACTGTGCAAATAGGCTTTAGGAATGATTCAACTAAAATTCATTTGCTCATCTCATTCAGCGACTCATAAATCTCCAAAGCGACCATCTACATGGTTACTTTCTCAGGAAATTTCGCGCTTATTCGAGGGATGTGCTTTTACCGCGTCGTCTACGAGCTGAAATATCCCTTATACATCTGTAACGTTTATGGCACGACTCAAACTACATGTTCTCAAAGCAGTTGAATCAATTCCTTTCTGCCGTCGATAATGGTCTGACTAATCGAGTAGCGGGGATAAAGTTTGCTATACCCAAATCGACAGCTTGGCATGAAAAGCGGAAAGAAAATAGAGTAACTATTTGTACACGGATTAGAATGAACAGCTAATCTTCGATCTTTTACTTCTTTCTGCCGACAGAGAAACATCTATGAAACATTCATATTTGATTCGGGCAGCGATTCTCGTTGTCAATTGCTTATCGATTGAACTTCAGCAGGTACTACCGTTCGCCAATTCTGTTCCCGGCAAAAGGTGGGACCAGAATTTCTAGGAGCGACATTAAAATACCCTCATATATTATAATCCAACATTCCAAGAAGCAAAAGATTTGCCGCTATTAAGGCTGAAAATCTAGCCACTCATTTCACTACTGTCGAATCACTCCTTATGGAATACGGAGTCGATGAAGATAGAATCTAGAACTTGGATGCTGAAACAATATTCGATAGAGATATGAGTGAAAAGTGCCCAGTTAAGAGGCATGCAAGTCGAAATACATCGAAGGATGTGAGACTGGGAGATTTTGTTCGTACTACTAGAACGACAAAGATTCCATGAGTGACTTCGTCAGGTGAGTGTACAACTCCTCTTTTTGTATTCAAAGAGAGGAGTATGCCGTATCGTCAAGTAGTAGTAGCTTGTCGAATTGTTGTCGAGACATATCGTTTATGCCTTCCACGAAGGTCACTGATGCATTTGAGAGGGGAAGTAATGGTGTGGATCGTGAGTGCTTCCTTGATTGGGCTAAAAATTTCGTTTTAAATATCCTTGACTTAGCATGTAATGAATGAATGATAGTGCTAGTGTTAGATGGATACCGTTCTCAAATGGGTGTATCAGTCATGAAACTCCTAGAGAAGCAAAAATTTTGTTGTATCCGCCTATCCTGTGCACGCAATCGGCAAAATCCAGCCATGTGATAGTCAATTGTCCGATTCTTTCATGAAACATCTTCATAGCGCGATTATATCCGCCAAAGAACAACGTTTCGTCAATAAGTTCGACGAGTTCGATTTTTACAGACTTACTTTTCAGCACACGATAGCACGTTCGAAAAAATGTCATTCAAACATCTTTCAAACGCACTGGACTTTGGACAATCGACGATTGTCGACTGCACTCGATTCCACAGCCTCAAAAGGCAAAAACTGGAAGAACTTATTTCCATTGAACGACTTGATAAATGGAATAAGAAATGAGGCGTACTGCATGTTAACGAATTTCAAGCAAAGGTCCTGTGGTGATGAAATCTGGAGTTATAGACACAGCAGAAGGTACGGTACTTTATCCTCTGTAGCTTTGAATCTATCTAGAGATAAGGTGCTGGTACCCAAAATTGGAGATCTGCAGACAAAAATCGATAGGAGAATATATTTGTAATGGACCGAGACGAAACATCATCGGATGAATCTGACACCAAATGCTCCGCGTCATACTCAGTTTGAGCGCTTTTAACTCGTTTACGGTTATTCAAACGTCGTCTTGAGTTAGGCAAATGCTAAAAGTGCAGCAACCGAGATGATCTTGATGAGGTTGATGCATTTGGATATAATTCTTCATGTTAGCTTGTTCGGATTTGAAGAGCCAAATGGTGTCATCCAGAAATTTCGAAACGTTCGATTTTCAGGCCCTACAGCGAATTTTTGGTCACTTCTTGGGTGTAGTGAGAATTCAGGGTGAAAGGGGAGGTTATGTTAATTCTATTTACAGTAATTTTCTGGATAGGGAAGCACATGATGTAAATTCTTGTTAACCTTGACGTTCTTGTCCGATTCTGAGGTTCCACTACTTTCACTCCTTTGTGATTTTGTCCAGTAAAGGTTCTGATGCATCTTCACCTCTCCCCTCCAATTTCACAATGTTCCAAATGTAGAATAAAACCGCTAGTATAACTTATGTGCTAGTTGACTGAACCCAAACTTTTACTTAGTAGTACTGACTTCTAGTCTGTAAGTACACATTAAAAGTACTTCAAGAACACAATAAACAAATTTCCTTCGAGCGTTTATCGTGTACGCAAATTTCTCCATGTAGCTTCGTTTAAATAGCCATTTAAACATGTTCGATAACCACATGCGCGCTAATACCAACCGTTGGCATCGAGCTACGCGCACTCAATACCTTCAATGCGAACAATTTTGATGTGACACAAGGTTTGATGAATGCAACCATCGAGTGAGCGATCATTGTACGCATTGAACGAACCCGTGCACAAAAAACTGCTCGATCCTACGGACTCTTCAATCAAAAATCTCAAAGTTCACTGGTCTCTGTTCAGAACACCAAGGAAACAAACCTTCGCATTTGAGTTGTAGATTCCAACAAACTATAGTCAGCCGCACGCGTCACCATCGTAAACAGCATCATCGTGTCGCCATGCCTCCCACTCTCCCAAAATCTCAATCGTCGTCTACTTCTGCTTGCGACATCTCGCCCTGCAGTATGCGTACTCTGCCTTACTTTTTGCGAACTGCGAAAAATATTATACCTGAACTGGTCGGTGATCGGGGCCCAAAAATTTAGGTTGGGTGCCTGTAATTTCAGTGCACACTAGCCTGTACATCATCCATCAACTAACAGTGGTGTGTTATGGCCTGAGAATTTCGCATCACAAATAGTAGCTCTCATGAATGGAGATAACCAAACGATTTCGAATACCTCAGTTTGAGAAAAGTTAATTTACGTCGCACAACGGTATTCGCAAATGGTAGAAATGAATATCCAGTAGGTAAACGTCCATTTGTATAATTGAATTATAATTTAAGTTTGTAGAGGTATATGTTTAGTTATCTAATTATCCTAAGAAGTTGTATTGAACTATCACTATATTGTGACAGGCTATTATTAGTCGGATATATAATTATCTCTGATCAGAATAACATTCAAGATGAATATTTAGCACGAGCTCACCTTGGCTATACCTGACGGACGCTGCCACCCAAAATAACAACAGTAATGACAGTTGCTTTCGACATGTATGAACAGGACACTGCCAAACATCGCTCTGATTTTACGCTCCCATTCTATCATAACGCAGCCGCACGACGCGCAGGTTCTGCGAACGATATCTCGGGGCCGCTCCAATCTTGTTTTGGGGTAAACGAACGCGACGGCGCGAAGGCGAAGCAACGACATTCGTAGACCTCGGTTCGAATTTTAGGCGGTTAATGTTGGTGATGGTGCATGCCAGGTGTCAGGTGTACGCGATTGGTTGGCTCAATATATATGTCAAGGTGAATTTTTAGTTCCGAAAAATAGTAGAACGGAAATTACCGAGAAATAAGGATGGGGAAGGATTAATACCTTTAGGAATTATCCAAGAGAACAATTCTGTGGCTGCGAGGCTTGGACTCATACAAATGCAAGCTATTTATTTGTCGCGATCGGAATCAATAAGCGGAGAGTCCAGAAAACTTAGAAAGCAGTTGATTCACCCCGGGTAAACTTTCAACTTTTCGTTGTAGATGTTTCTTTCTTTTGTTCGCGACGAAAATAAAGACGTCAATTTACCTGGAAATTTTGCGGAGCTGGTTTTGTGGCGCATTGCCGAAAGAAGTGCTCGAGTAACGGTGTCGCCATAAAGATTCTCCAAAACGGATTGTGGGACCCGCGAGTAATCGCAAGGACTGAAGATCAAAAAGCGAAGCAAATGTGACATTTGTTCGATCAATAATGAGGTGTCGAATAACCGAGCTCGCCGGATACATACCGTAAGCCGGAAAAGGTTAACCTGGTCAAACTGGATACGCTGCTGACTGGTATAAGCGAGCGCCTTCAAATATGCGAACAGGCTGGCATGAAAGTGGAAGCAGATATTTGAGCCTCGCGTGATTCTTGTATGTTCTCGAATGCGCTTTCTATGAGAAATGCACACGGTGGATGACAGTAGATCTTCAGTTGAATTGTTCGACCGTGTTCACATACGCAGATTAACCTGTCGGTGCATATGTGACCGGATTTATTGTGCTATTCTTTAGCTTTTGTCAAGCTGTGTCCCAGATTGTAGTTAGCATTCGTCATTTGATGGTCTCTGATTATCGACATATTTTACAAACTATTGTCACATCTGGTTCTGAACATGATTTCTGTTGTCATTGGTCTGAACACGAAGCAACTTCGGTGGAGTCTGAGTTTTGAAGGAATGCAACATAAATATGCTCGTCTCGGAAGGAAACTATCACAATGTAGCAGAAAATTCAGGATCGTGGAAAGTCTGCACGATGGTTCCGCCGAATAATTGGAAATAGATTATCCCCCTGCCAATGAACTGCGATTTTCCATTAGCAAATTAACCTTTGCAGGTTCTATAGGTTCAGTTTCTTCCATCAAGCTCCTGTCGAAGCAGAAATTTTTCAGGCTCCGGAATAAATATAGCGACTGGATGTTTCGTTTGAGAAAATATCGCTGCGCAGGTTCTAAGTATTGTTACTATTAAGGAGAAAGGATCTTTTTCACCGTTTCTGGAAAATTGGTTTCGCCTTGAGTTTCTATAAGCATAATACGTGGCGTTCGCCTGAATTTTGAATTCTATGTTTGACCTATTGACTTATCTTCGAGACTGTATTGGCATCTCGCCTTTTCAGGTGATAATCTCTTCCGCGGCGGTTTGAAATGTTGGTGCTAAAGCCGAAGATGCTCTGAAGTACGCTATGTTCTGCTGAAGTGTTGGCCTACTCCAGACTGACTCTTCCGTTCGCTTCCCGTACGAATAATTGGCTCAAGATCATCAAGAGTCAGGTTATCTGTAAAGAAGCCAACTCGACCCATACCGTCATGAGCCTCTGGGAATTACTTAAGTACATACTGTTCAAGTTTTTAGTATTGTAATACTCCGCCAAAACTTACTAGATGATATACAAAGCTTCTTATCAGTTTCTTGTGCTGGGTTAAAATCCACGGGATCGATGAGTCGAAGACTTCCTAACTTGTTGGTCAGCTTACAATTTGCTGGATATAAATTAAAGTATAAAGCTTCATCAATTCATCCCGAAAATTGTTTGCATTACTGTTCTAGTCGTCGATAACGATGGCAACAGCCGCTGTCGGTGCAGGTCCCAACTACAAAAAAATATTGCTCTTGGTGTAATTGCTTACCTGTCGGTATTTCTCGATTACTTAATTGTTTCGTATTTCATCATCATTTCCACTGTGAATTATTGATTTTGGATCGATTAGCGAGATAAGGTCGATGTCTTCTAACCATAGGAAGACTAAAATTTTTCTTTTCCAGAGTATGTACATATATTAGTTGCGTAGATCTGGAACCAATTTCTCAATTGAAGCCTTGCGGTTTATTTTTTCGGACAAGAGTATATACTTAGTAGTCATATGGCTGCTTTTGTAGCAACCAATATTACCATGTAAGAACGAAGGTTGGTTGGTCGTTTTACTGTACTTGCGTGCCTCTACGCGTCGTTCAGTTATCTTGCTCTATTGGCTCAGCTGATGGTTTATGTTCTACAACTAGTACTCATGCCTGTATTCTATGAGCAGCGACAGCTACCAGTGCATTATGCGTTTGATCAGCAGCAGCTGCAGCAAGCCCGCTATCAGTGAATTTTAGCCACCTTCAGCTGCTGAATGTAGGTATAGCCGTATGTAGCGTGCGATGCTATGCTGCAGAGGCAGCAGTATATGATGTGCGTTCAGTCGACAAAGTAGGCAAAACTAAGTTGAGGTAGATTGAAGGAGAGATATTTTTCTGTTCCAAACTAATCCTTATTCATCTAAATTTTTAGTTCTGGGTACTTGACACAGAAGAATTACATTAATAATTCATGCAGTAGTGTTGGGAAATAACACCAGATGTATTTCAGATCTAGTTTCAACTTTCATGTTGAACAGGATCATGGCAGATGTTCCACTCTACTTTCATGTCCCCTCATAGGCGACAGCATAAAATCAAAACATTTAACCATTCGAAAGTAATTGGCCAGTTCTTCTTCGGCATCCTATTACATCATTTCGTATTGCTTGCAGATGATTGCTTATAGTTATACATACAGGTCATGCAATTTTGTATTCATATTGACACCCACCCAAAATATTAATGGAGAAATCAGACAACTTTCGAATGCCGCTGAAAGCGCATAGTCATCGGGTCGTTCCAATATCCCATAAAATAGATCCGTTTAAAAGAATTTTTGTCATTGGGAGTTGAAGTACGAATAAGAGAATCCCGTAATTCGAGCCGTGTTCAATTCCTTCAGAAAATCATCGATATTCCAGCCTTCTCGTTTTTATTTCTTCCTCATGGCTTTCAGTTCCAACTGACGCTTTCGTGCACGAAAGGTTAGTTGAAGTTCATCTCGAGGCTTTCTTGCAAATTTCTCAGAATAGTTAGTCAATTTATAAGTAAAGGAAGGACTAGAAACTTACGCTACATGTCAGATTTCTCGTTTGTTTTTCTTACGCGGTCGAGTTTGGAATGGAAACTCGGCGCAAAAATGCATCCGAACAATGCAGACCACTTCGAATCAAGCTGGATTTTGGACGGCACTATGCTGTTCAATTTAGCTTCACGAATGAGGTTTTCAAGAGCCTCCGCTGACGCGGATTTAGATTTTCTATGGATGAGACATGATGGTTGCTTGTTTTTGAGAAGTCACATGAATTCATATCTCTGTCGTGACTCTGCAGTAGTTTTGCAACTTTATGAGCTGCATGTAGTTATACGTATACAAAACTACGTAGTACAATCAGCTATTCTGTAAGATCAGTACAACAATGAAAAGAATTCAACATATTATTCTAGAAACAAAATTGTTTGGCTACTATCTGGAAATCAATCGTTGCAACACGGATGCAACCTACATAAACCGAACATGAACTCCTGCTACTTGTCTCTATTTAGAAATAAGAGTCATGATTCCTAAATGCTTAACAGTACAGTAAATTTTTCTATCCACAATTATACGGACTTAGGCAAGGCTAGTATTCTAGGAAAGATATAAGCGTTGCAAATTTGATATTTAGCCGTTTTGCGTCAAATTTGCAATTTGCATTGCTGGTATTGAAACGTAATGGGTCGCTGCAGCAAATCGATGAAAACAATAATCGGCGGGGCGGCACGGCGGCGGCAGACCAATGACAATAATACTCGGAAGCGCTGCAGACTGGCGGCAGCGGATCGATGACAATAATAACCAGCGGCCTGGTACAACGGCGGCGGCAGGCCGAGGACAGTAACACTAGGCGGCGCGGCACGGCATCTGCGGCACACCGGTAAGGGAGAAAAGCGACGCGGAACAAAACGGCGTCGACAGACCGTTGGTAGTAGTGTTTCGGCAGCAGTTGCGGCGCAGCTCCCTGGGTTTCCCACTGGCGTCATACGAGCTTCTTCCGGGCGTAATAGAGCCAACAAGTATTTCTGCTTCCTGCACGCTGTTCCGAACGGGTTCACCTCCTTCATCACAGAGCATTGGGTTGATGGACAATTTCGTTTGGGCATAAGCACGCTTGTGCTCCTGTAAATCTCGTTCTGGGCCGCCGTTTATCTGATTTAGATTTGAATGGATAAATCTAACCGGTAGACTCAATTAAGTGACTAAATCAGTTTTCGTGACCAGCCTTGCTCGAGGTCCGATATTGTGTCAATTAAAAGTCTAAAGTAGTGTTCGCGAATAGCCTCAAGTCAGAATTATTCACGGTCCAATATTGTCGGCCAACATAGCTTAGAAAAAATTCTGGAACAGAACCAACTAAAGATAAAACTAGCAATGGATAGAGTCAAACTGTTTTATATGGGAATCGCAAAAGTCCTTGCTGCTGCGAATTATTACAACAAATCTAATTTTCGTGCAAAACGATAATATTGAGGCGTAACAGCTCATAATAGCTCTTGTATTTCAATTCTTGTTAAATACTTCAGAAGCTACAAATTTGTACTAGAAGTGAATCCTGAAACAGTCTGTATCGGTAAGAATCGAATAAAATATTTTAAATACTCAACGGGGATCTAAGTAATCAGTTATCCAGACTAACTTCAATTGGCAGTGAATGTTTTCTGGCAATTTTTGCCAAAATTGTTTTCTGGCCACCTGGTCGAAGAGAAAATTTTCGAATAATTATATTTTCTGCTTTGTTTGGAATTCCTGCTCAAGAATTTTATCAAGTTCAGAACTTACTAACAGTCAAAATGTATCATAAATGTTTGCCTAACCATTTATTGTAGACATGTCTATTTTTGAA
>JAAUYH010047142.1_pt1 | contig 13498 bp, 11 predicted proteins | sample 7278061 | NCBI WGS metagenome assembly JAAUYH01 (sample SAMN14350203, study PRJNA611818) | marine sediment metagenome | isolation source: surface marine sediment (0.6m) | place: French Polynesia: Moorea | collected 2018-08
CTTTTCAGAAACAGTCGTGCATCCTAGATTTTAGGCTCGTAGAAGAAAAATAAAGTGAAAAACTCCACAAAAATCAACATTTACCTATGAAATTTCTAATGTTAGCAACAGCGCATAGTCGTGAACTTCGTGTGTTGTTACAGTACAACATGACATAAAAGAAGAATTTAATGTGCCTTCGAAATTAGTGATCCATTGTTAATTCGTAATATTGGACGTTTTTCAGGGTGGTATAACTGTGTATCTCTTTGATCCCATCTCGCAACCTAGAACGTCGAGGCCGCCTTTCTAACCACCCACTGTCTTGTTCAAAAATGTCTATGGACTTTTGAGTTAAACTGCTGCGCACGCAGTATCCACTTCCAACGCATGACGACGCTCGTTGCTGTTATCTAGACACATTGCATGATGACAATTCGGGATTAATCCTTCGCTACTTGTCGAGCCCAAAACACAAACACTGGCTTGCCTACATCTCACCATATACGGTATGCACTGTGCTCGATATCGATGGAGCACTCGCGCGTGTTGCATAATTCGAATTCTATTGTATTGGGGGTAAGCATGGTATACCCATACACAATTTTTTCGACGGATTGTATTTACGTTTGCTTGCTCCTCGACTCTCTGTTCAACGACTCGTTTTCGAATTTCAAGGAGAAGATGTGTTGCCCGACTTACTTCGTATATGCGGAAGTGAATTGAGAGAGTTAGTTGTCAAGGGCTGCCTGACTAAAGAAAGCGACATCTTGGCCATCACCACCCATTGTACGAAACTTTCATCGCTCGCTATTCATGGTAATCAATTCGAAGTCACGCTAGCACCGATATGGCGTTCACTTGGTTCTACTTTAACGCGAATTTTCATCGGTACCTATATTATCCTCCCCACACTTGAACTAACCGTAAACGTTATCTCAGTACCGGATTTGGTCGAACACTGTGGTTATCTACATCGCGTAGACATCGAACATTTGGATGATGATAAAGCTGATATCTTGATTGCACTCGGCAGTCGAATCCGTGTTCTGGACGTTGGACTGCGGTTAGATCCCAACATTACGTCGTGGCGTAAAGTATGCAAATCGTGCACGAATCTCGAAACGATTCATTTAGCAGTATGCAGCTCTGCCGAAGCCATCGACCTTCTCTCTTTGATTCGTACGAAACTTGTTTACTTGAAACTTTACGACCTGGATAACCTGATGTCAACGGAATGTGAAGACCAATTTTTTTCTGTTTTATCAACTTGTTCGGCATTGAAAGAAATCACATTATATGCAAAGCACCCAATCCCTGAGACACGACTTCGCAAATTGTACGGAAGCATCGATTCAGCGACTGCTATTCGGTGCCATGTGAGTACATGTGTTTTCAACCCCGTGAATATCATTCGTGCTATAGCCCGTAATTTAGCACGTATCGAATCGATTTCTATTACGACGGTCTTTCAACTGAAAGCAGATGATGTGCGTGCACTGATAAATTTGCCCCATCTGAAGTATGTGAGAATTTGGCGTGGGTGCCATAACTCATCGGCGGCGAATCCTGTGGAGAAGCACGCCTTGCAGATTGTGAAAAATTTCAAGGATTGTACACAACTAGTGCAACTCGAAATTAATGACGTCAATATCCGGAATCGGTCTTCAGCCATTGCTGAAGCCGCTGCCATGTACCACAGAACGGACTTTGATATGTTCATCAGCGGTGTGCAGTATCGAACCTGGTAAAACGTAGTAATTAAAGGCGGTGTTGTTTGTTGTGTTCACGATGCAAACCACTTGGCTTTATCTTGAAGGTGAAGACAATTTTGCCACATCAGACATAAAGTCTCGTCTCAGAAAAACGCCCACTATCTTGTTCACGAATGTCTCAGGAACAGCCATCCAAGCAACTTCACACAAGCCCGTTGCCAACACTTGATGTTCGGTACTGCTATCTCGACACAGTTCCCGACTCAATAGTACGAATATTCCTTCGTAATTTGTCGCTTCGCCCACAACACCGAAACTGGCATGCATATATTTCTCCAATTTCGGTGAATATCGCTCTCGATGTCGATGGAGCACTCAAACGGACTACGATGACAGATTTCCACAGCATTAGGGGTGAGGATGGGATTCCCATTGATAATAATGTCGACATTTCAATTTTACGTTCACTTACTTACCGGCTGCCTCTTCGTCGACTTGTTTTTCGAATTGATAAAAAACAAGTAATATTATTACGCGATGTTCTTCCCGGTTGAGGAGGTGAATTGAGGGAGATTGTTTTGCGCACCCATGGTAGGATGGCTACGAAAAGCGATATCCACACGATTTCAACGCATTGCACGAACCTTTCGTTGTTCGAAATTCATGGTGTTCGTATTGGAAGTTTGAGGATAGAGACAAAGTATTTACACGAATTTAGTTCAACAACAAGTATTGCATATTACCAGCCTTTTTCTGTCGTCTTTAGAGCCATAGAAATGCTGTCGGTACCGGGCTTGGCGGAGCAATATCTGAATCTGGATCATTTATTCGTGGAAAACCATTGTGATGATGGTGTATTAGATGCGTAGGGCAGTCGTATTCGTGTTTTAGAGGTTGGGGGCCAATTGACGTCACGAGTTTATAACACGTGCACGAACCTGGAAGCGCTTCATTTAAAACTGAAATGTCGTCAAAATGCGATGGATATGCCCTCCCTGGTGTACACAAAGCTTGTTTCTTTGACTATTTTTAGTCCGGTGGCGCTGATAGGAATTGACAGTTAAGTAAAATATTTACTTGTTTCTGTCATGCTTTCTGCATTATTTCTACCTTATACTGTATGTTATTTGTTTGTTAATAAGGTTCATCGTCTCTACTATTCTTATTCGACTTATTCTGCTGGCCAGTGTAGATCGAAATTATTCTCTATATATCTTCTCTCAAAGGATTTTGAATTCGCACTTCATTTCCTTATTAGTATCAAAAGTACTCGCATAATTCACTGTATCTACTTGCTCTACACCTTTTCGTAAAGTGAGTTGCTTTTTCTTTGTGAAATTTGCCTAGAAATTTATTTTACTGGTGAGCAATATTACTTGATTTACTCTTGCCTTATTTTTTGTCCGAAATAAATGACAAAATATCATTTTTTACATCTCTGGTTCCGAATTCATATTAATAGAAAAAAGGAGTTTTAACCGATCTACAAAAACTGGCGCAAGCGGTTCAGGTTCTATATCGTTTTCCACCTTATTATACCAACGAACAACGTTCTCGACTGTTTGCATAGTGCAACGCAGAGCGCACCATCAAATCGATGTGAGAATATTGCATCCTGAATATTCTAATTCTCAGTCCAGGCTAAACCGAATCGTCTATTGGAAAGTAATTCCATGAAAACTGGCAATACTGCTACGGAGTTAGTGTAACAAAGTGCTACTCTTTATACGGTTCGACTCTCACGCAAGTAGGCTTTAGGTCTTGGTGAGTGTTAGAGCGTAACTCCGATGCCATCCTCGTCATGGGATGCTTTTGTTCATTTACGAAGCAAGTATGAAGATAAAAGCATTGTGCTATATCGAAAGAGAAACTAGATTGCGAACGACTGTATCGGCTGACTTTGGACAATTCAAAATCAATCGAGAACGGTACCGAATCCAAAATCTAGAGGGTGAGAGACGATGATCGTGTTCTTGGAATCGATTAAAAAGGACCAAGGAAAAAAGACGAGAGTCCGTCAAGAATATTCGATTGCGTGGCAACTGCTTTCGGAAACTTCTGAAATTCCTAAACCACGCCCCATTTTCAACCAACTACCTGTTACTTCGACTACCGCTTTGTTTGGTTCCTGTCCGGCACCGGTAAACACCGTCCCACAGTTCCACCCACCCTTCTCTTCTTTCTAACCTTGCACAAACCCAATCATTCCTTCGAACTAAAACATGCAACTATGAGGCTGTTCAAGAAGAATCCCAACAAGTCCTCGTCCGGAAATACTCCGACGGAGAGTGTTCGCGTAAACGCATCGGCAGACAGTCTTATACCTTCTTTATCCAACTTGTTTGTTGATAGACCCGAATCCGAAACATACGTTCAATCGCCGCAAGACGCGGCTGAGGAACGCGTTCTTCCAAAACCAAGTGGTGGTAATCGAACCCATTCCGGCGGTGTCCAATTTGATTCACCGGTCTCTTTGATGCAGACCGAGGACTTGGACGACGATGGATTGGGCTTGGCCGATCGAACTGGACGCAGCATTGACAGTGAACCTGTGTCAATGAGCGGAACAATTAGTAGCCTTACCGAGCAGCCTAAATCGTCGAAGTCTACCGAGTCTCTCGCTTCCGCGTCTGCCAAAACCCAAAGTCCTGACGAAACTTTCGAGGTGGCCGGATGCGATGACGATGCTTTTATGATTGAAGAGGCTACTCGCCGAGACATGTCACTTCAAACGAGTGCAGCCGATCTGGAGACCGCCACTGTTTTGTTCAGGAAGCGCGATAAAAGTAAGAAGCAAGAAAGCGTTGATATGTCGGCCGAAGAGATCTTGCGCACACAAAGATGGGGTCGAACCCAAAAAATGTTACCTGGAACGCCAGCGAGACGCTTGAGAAAAGGAAAGCGACCACCGCCGTTGGTGAGTCAACTGGCATTACCATCCAACTCACCGACTGCGTCACACAAGAATGTGTTTGGCAATGACGGCGGGTTTGTTACAGACGGGTTCAAGATAACGGCTGATGGAATCCTGAACAAGCCAGCTGCAGATCTACGGCGAGATGAGACCAAGACTCTACGCGGTGCATCAGTGTTTGATAGTATTCAGATGCGATCACTCAACGAATTCAAGAAGGGACCCACCATCGGAGCTGGCGCGGCCGGCCGTGTGTACCTCGCCCTTCATCAGCCGTCTTCACTTGCGGTGGCCATGAAAACTGTGAATGTGTTTGACAAAGGCCTCCGCTCACAACTGATGAAGGAGCTGCTGACACTGTCGCGCCACATCAGCCGATACTTGGTACGGTTCTACGGTGCATTCTACGACGGGTCTGGCGCTGTGCACATCGCACTAGAGTTCATGGACCGGGGGTGTCTGAATTCATTCGTGAAGAAGAACGGGCCAATTCCCGAACACGTGGTGCGTGTGATCGCGGTGGACTGTCTGCGCGGCCTCCGCTTTCTGCACAAACATCACGTGCTGCATCGTGACTTCAAAACCGCGAACATACTGCTATCGCGTGAACAATCGTGTGCGAAAATCAGCGACTTTGGGCTCGCACGCGACCTGAATCAAGGCAAATCTGTGGTGAATACTTTTGTGGGCACTATCGCCTACATGTCACCAGAACGATTACAAAGTAGCGAGTACACTTACGCATCTGACATTTGGGCACTGGGTGTCTCGCTCGCCGAATGCGTGATGGGCAAATATCCGTTCGCAAAGCCGCAACACTACTTTGAGTATATCGATGCTACTCTAGAAGGCAATCTATTCGATCAAGGCAGCAAAGAGCTGGAAAGTATTTCAGAAGATGCCAAGTCGTTCATCCTGCTTTGTGCAGACTCGGATCCGAAGAAGAGACCAACAGCAGAACAACTTCTGCAACACGCGTGGCTAAAAGGGTTTTCACCAGATAGGGAAGCATTTGGGGAGTGGCTGGACTTTGTGAGCAGTAGAGAAACACCTAAGAAAGCAGACAATGCATGATGTGCGATGGCTTGTGAAATCAGTGTGCTTCTAAGCGAGAGATGTTAGCGAGTACTAGAATCGAGATTTGTTGATTCTTTTACACAAACTGTGGTCTCAATACCACGAATGGATGTATTTACTGTTGAGAGTCCACGGTTTGTCTAGTTTCTATTGATATCAGCGATGCTCAGTCGCACAACTTTCTTCACCTCTATTGTTGTGCGATTGATCATTTATTGCTGCAAGTTTCAAATTCTTTTTTGGATTTCACCAAGTACTCTCATTTATAAACCTGCAAAACTTATGCTGGGTTGGGAACGCTAATAACGTAAAGTTTCGGACCATGTTTCTACTTTCTTTCGGAACCAAGCACTATGCTGAAATGGCCGGTAATTGATTTGTTTAAACTTTCGAGAATAGAACAAAAGTAAACATCGAGGATCATAAACTGTGTTTCAATTTATGCTGTGTCATCGAACCAGTCTAGAATCTAAGGATTGGAACGTCTCTTCCGATGCATACAACATTCGGTGAATATTCTTGGGACTTGGAACATGTCAAATGTAATTCCATAGAACACTGCAGTTGCCATATATCTCTACCTCAATATTCAATGGCAGAATGTCAATTGACTGTTTTTCTGCAAGTAAATTTAGATTTCCTTGAGATCTGACTCAGAGATCAATTGCACCTTACAAACAGTTGTTCTGTAGCCGACAGGATATAAAGCTCTTCAATATTGAACCTTCAATCCTCACTATCAAGAGGCCGAGACTGGTTTTGCTCCCGCTATATTCCTTCGTCGGGTGTTGGTGGTGATAGATAGCGCTCGCTGGCATAACTCAGGGGATGAGTGAGCGGGTGAGTAAGTGAGAGGGAAAATAGGACAAGTAGAAAATATCGATCTACTACAGTGAAAGGAAGTCAGTGGAAACACGAGATAAATGAGAGTGATAGTTGTGCGGAAACATCGCGTGCAGAATATCTCGTTTGAATATGGTGTCGAGTACTGGAACTAAATCAATTTGTTGCACTCTAGCAGAGAGTAAGCATGTAGTCAATGAATCTTGGAGGGCGACAGTGGCAGTGAGCCGCGGCAATTGAGACGGGGATACCTCGCCGGTGCGACAACACGAGTGACGCGAACGGAATGCACACCCATACAAGGTGTCAATGCACGAGTGGTGTGCAGGTGCGGAAAACAAACTTGGGGAAGCAGCGAAGGTAAGCTAAGACTCGATAAGTGGGACGCGAATTCAAGGGAGTGCAAAGGAAACGCGGCCGGGCGGACTTGCGCAATGGCGGCGAAGTGGAGCAAAGTGGATTGAGGCGTCACAACAAAGACGTGAGGATACATACAAGCGTGGGTAGTGGTGTAGAGAATGAGAAGAGAGTTTAGGGGATCGGCAAAAGCGTGAAGGGGAGTGTGATCGTTAAGTACGAAATGAGAGCTATGTTAAAAAAAGGTGAGGAAGGTTAACTTGTAGGGATGCTCGTGCATACGCCGTTTGCGCTAGTGACGTGAGCCGCCGTGTTGCGACGACATGTGGCGTATGAGATGGTCACGTTTCTTGAAACGCATGTCGCACACTGTGCAAGGATACGGACGCTGATGCTCATGCACCGCTTTCACGTGTCTCCTTTAGCTGTGTTAGAATGTGTGGCCGTAGTGGCTTAGTGCTGGTATAGGGAAACGTACTGTAGAGTGTCGCGGAATGGAAACGCCATGGGGCACTGATCGCACTTGTATGGCTTCTCTCCACGACTGAGTACGGTGTTAGTGTGAATTGTGTGACTTTGTAGTAGTGGTGATTAACGTACTGCACAGACTTGATATGTCGATTAAGATTTCCCTTCTCGCCGAAAGTGTTGTGGCATTCGGGACACTTGTGCTGAACACGAACTTTGTGTACTTTGGCCATACTGAGCAATACGTTGGTGTGTTAGTGAGATGATGTTGATGACAGAGATAGAGTGGAGCGATAAATATAACGTACTGTTCGGCTAGTTTGGAGCGATGTTCGAACTTGGCCGTGCAGAGGGTACATTGATAACGATGCGACGAAGAGCTGGGCGTGGGTGCAGTTGAAGATGAGGACCCAGGATTGGGACGGCGTGTAGGCACATCGTCGTCGGTGTTGAGTAGATAAGAAATATCTAGTTTTTGAGCACCACTTCGACGAGACGCGGTACGATTTCTTGCAGCACTCATGATGGTGTGGAAGTGGTAGTGGTAGTGGATGTAGTTGTTGTTGTTGTTGTTGTTGTTGTTGTTGTTGTTGTTGTTGAGGTGTGAAAGTAATGGTTGTGGTGGAAGAGGAGAAGAAGCAAGTGGTAGGACAATAAGAAAAGGTGGCAAAGACCATAGAGAGTAGTCGAGAAGAAGAAGGTCTTAAAGGAGAAAAGGTAGTAGTAGTAGAAAGGGCGTAGACGAAGAATAAAGGGTAAAGCGCGCAAAGGTGGGGAGGTGGTCGGAAGGTTCGACAGAAAGTCAGTGACTCGGTTCACCAAGTGGGATCTAACCAGCACAAAAGTGTAGCAGTAGTGTAGATGGGAGGACGCAGCAAAGGGCGTCAAGGTATGCAGAAACAGCCAATGAAGGATATGGCGTGTAGGTGAGGAGTTCGAGAGAGTAGTCCGGCGCTTAGAGTGGTGAGAGATAGATGGCGCCCTCTCACACGATTTGCCAGTGCACAATGAGAACCAATTGTTCCCACGAATACAAGAATTGCTTGTACTATACAAGAAAGTGCTTCTGTCCGTCCTGGTGTGGTGAATGAGTGAATGAGTGAATGAGTGAGTGATGAGTGAAGAAGAGTGTGTGAATGTAAAAGAATGAAAAAAGCATGAACCATTGAACGCGGGCTACAGTATCATCGCATGGTAATGGATCCAAGGTGTACTTCACTAATCCTACTAGTACTACCACCACTAGTACTACAACTACTACTACTACGATATGAGTCGTACCCTTTACCACAGTAATACCGTACTGTACTGTACTGTATGTGAGTGCTAATAGCACTACTACAGGTACTGTAATTGAAGTGTATCATTGTTCGCACCGCCGAGTGTGTGCCTCCTCATATCGAGACATGGGAAGTCTCAACGGTCGGTGGGTGGGTGGAATGAATTCGGTGGTTCGATGAGTGGACGGGTGGTTGTTTATAAAACATGAAACTGATGGATGTGTTTGTACCTTCATCACAAGAAACAAAAGGCTAACATTCATTCAAGAACAATGGCATGTGTGCACATTTATTGCTGTAGCTACAGTATTGTGCAGTCCAGGCCAGGCGATATACTAGACAGATGAAGAGCAAGTGAGTGATAGTGATGATACCATCACAGGCTTGCATTGATATCGATCAATCGATCAATGGATTCGATTGATATTGTAATGATAAAGGATAGTACTGTACCTACTGTAACCATATATCATGTTCATCTTCACCTTCACCTTGCTCATTACACAATCCATTACTGCTGTGCTTCGCAGTACTACTGTACAGTAATGCTAACTACAGATCAACAATCGTAATGCTAATCAGTCGCTCAGTCTCTCATTTATTCATTCACTTAGTCACTATTCCTCACTCATCAGCCGATCGATATCACGCACTCACTCACGCCTTCCTCAACTATATGCTCAACCAACCAAGCATTCATCATGACATCATGTCACCATGTTTATGCACCTTGCTGTCAGCTCAATCCATCTTGCTCGTCTCTTCACCACGACTCGTATCCAACACGAATAACACAGTCCCGTACTGTACTGTACACCAGTACGTACGTACAGTCCAGTCCAGTACTAAACTGTACATACTGTGCAACTGCGCTTCATTTAGGTGTAGCTTACGTGTTGTACGGTACAGTACAGTAATGCTTTCTTTCTGCACGCGCAAGTGTCCTCTCCTCTAGTGCTACCCATACATCGATTGCCACGACCGAGGTTATACTTAGCACTCCTCCGATTAAATCACTCGGCTCTATTGCTTCCTCGCCGTTGTGGCATGCCCATCCTCGCGTGTTAGCTCAACCTGCACACCACTCGCGTACTGACCACTCCACTTCTACTCTAGTACGTTAACCCTTCATGCGCTCCTTTTAGTTTCCGCTAACTATCTCTCATTGTACAGTACTACCCATGTATAGTTCCTGCCTCACTGCTTCGCGAGATCTGATATCGTTGAGGTAGTCTACAATTTGAAGTAGCATAATATGGAATTAGCTGTTTATTTACAAGTTCGTGTCATTGTTCAACGGCGGAGTTCTGTATTTGTGCAAGTAGGGAGTGCAGATATTTTACGGGTAGAGTAAACACTTACAAGGCTGCTTCCCAATTTCTTCCTCCTTATCTTACCATTTCGTTCCGTTTAAACACGACACGACCACCTTCCTATTCTGGTCCGCTTTTGGTCTCTGTTGAGCGATTCCTGCACTGTACGTATCGTATGAGTCTCAATGTCACGTTTTCTCGACCACAAACAAAGCAATACTCGAAATTCAAGCTCACGCCGTAGCAAAACTTTTCGTGCCGTTCCTCGTGTTGAGGGAACAGATTACTGTATCGTCACAACCACTGCCTAACGAAGAATTTCCTTGCAGCCGCGATCCTAGTCTGCTTTAGTGCCACGCAAAATTTGCGATCGCAATTATGTCGCCGAATTCGTAACTACAACAAGGAAAAGGAGGGGCCCTGCATGAAACTTGGCACTTGACGATTCCTGAATCACGCACATCACCGCGTTCCATTGCTTCATTGTCAACTTGGCCGAACAACAGACAAACGGAACGACCACGCTCTGCAGTATTCCATCACACCTCGATGTGAGCCGAGAATTCTCGATATCGCAATCCCGGAAACTCGGCAGCTGCACCGCCAAATCCTGGATTGCGCCTCCCGAGACACAGATGCCCATCAATGAACGCAAGAAAAGGAGTCGCGTTCCTGCCACACCCGCCACTCCCCGCCGCGCGCAAGCTGCCACGACGTTCCACCGCACGCGCCGTGCTCGGGGGTCCGCTGTTGCTGACCACCGCGACCGGCCTGGGGCTGCTGTCCACGCGCGCCCGCTTCATCCCGGCCTCGCTGCGCGGCGCCGCGGTCTCGTTCGTTAGTGGGGCGATCCTGCGCGCGCCCGGCGAGTCGGTCCTCGCACATGCGCCCGCCGCCATCTCGTTGCTCCTGCTCACCAGTGGGGCGGATACTAGGAGCCGGCCCACGAAATCGCTCACCCTAGCCTTCGCCCTCGGCGCTTTTGGGACTCTCGTCGGCGCCTCGCTGGGCGCCGCGCTGTACCCCCAGTATGCACCGCTCGCCGCCGCGTTCTGCGCCACCTACATCGGCGGCTCCCTCAACTTTGTCGCCGTCATCGCCGCCACTGGTGTGAGTGGTGCACAGGCAGGCGCCGCCATCACCGCCGACCTCGCCCTGATGGCATTCTACTTCGCGGCGCTCTTCGCCGTCGCCGCGCGAGTATCCCAAACGTCGCCTGTCATCGCGAAACGAGGAGCATCGCACACAAACGAATCGTCGCGCGTGGTTTGCATCACCGCCACCTGCCTCGCCCTGCTCGTGCACCTCGCGACGCATAATATGAACTGCGTCGTCCGCGGTATGGATGTCGTGCTGACCACACTCCTCTCCCTGGCTGTGCGGCGCGTCATCGGGACGCGTTGGCTGGCGCGCGGTGCGCCCGCGGCGAACATCGGGGTGCTGGTGTTTTTCAGTGCACTGGGCGGGTGTGTGTCATTCGCCGAGTTGACGGCAGCCAGTAGCGCGCCCGTGTTTTTGTTGTGCCTGTGCACTCTCGTCGTGCACTCGCTGGCAATCGTACTGGGCCGCTGCTTGCTGCGCTTGTCGCCGAAGGACCTCATCGTGGCGAGCAACGCTAACGTGGGTGGCCCTACCACCGCCGCGTCGTTCGCCGGCGCGCTGGGCTGGGCTGACCTCGTTGGGCCCGCCGCGGTCATGGGCGGCGTTGGCTACGCCATCGCCACGCCGCTCGCGCTCTGCATGCTCGACGTGCTACGCGTGCTGCTACGCGCGTGACTGGCGACACAAGGCTACGGTGCTTCTCTGTTGTTCCCACTCGCGACGTGCCTGCGTGTGAACCAGTCCCACCACTGGCATACTGACTGAACGTGCAGAAGACATCGGTTCCGATTTCGCGCATCAAAAACGCAGACTTGCTGAGTGGCGCGTCGACCACCGTTGCTATGCTTGAGTACTCGCAGTAGAGTTGGCTACATGATTCTAAACACCGTCGTAATAACAGGAAACTATATTCAATGGCACAGATGAATCTCCTTCCGTAGATATTTGTCAATACGTCAACCCTCCGAGGATCATTTCCGCACGGAATTTTTTTCGCATCGCGCAGTTACGCTGGTAGCCCGTGTGATGGCGCCCGGCTTCGCCACACCATTGCCCCTCGGCGCCGTGAGCACCGCGCCCACGCGACGTGCGGTATGTCGTCGAAAACGGGACGCGACGCATACACCGAGATGCTGCGAGAAGAAGAAGGAGGGTGGGGACATAATAGAACGTGTATGGACCGCGATATTTGGGGCGAAGCAAGCCGAGCCCTTGGGATTGAAGCGCTTCGACCGCGACCGTTTTCCGGAACTGTACTACGGCACCCTCGACGAATTCGCAGACCCCGTGGATTCCGACGATGAACTGGCCGCCGCGTTCCGCCCGTTGTTGGCGAGAACTCAACTCCAGACGCGTGCCGTGCAATTGCTGTACGATGCGAATCGCGACGGGTGGAGTGCACTGGAGTAAGTTTCGTGTGTTGGGTTGATTGTGTCTTGTAGTGACTAACGAGGAATTGTAGGTATCACGCCAAGGTTGATAAGACGGGCGCTTGCGTGGTTGTGGCGCGGACTAGCGGTGGGTCAGTGTGTGGTGGGTATGCGCCGAAGGGCTTCGTGGGCTATGGCGAAACACGGGGGTCGAAGGCGGCGTTCATGTTCTGTTGGCCTGATGGTGACTTAAGTAAACCGGCGATGAAAATGCTGAAGGTTGCTGGTGCTGGGTTGGCTACCATCGATCAGCCTGATACCGGCCCGAGGTTTGGAAGTGGGGAGTTGTACATTCCGTTGCGTCCGCCCAGAGCGGATTGGGAGAGCGCGGATAGAGACCGAAATGCGATGAGCAAGCTTGGCTCTTATTACCAACGACGCCCGGACGGTGGCAACACCTTGTTCGCGGATGGTGAGAGTGGGAAGGGAACATTGCTAACAGAACTCAAGGTGTATGCTGGCGTTTACGAGGAAGGTGAGGAGATTCCCTTCAGTGATGCTGTCCCGTTCGCCCTCGAGTAGTCGCTGTGGGTAGTAGTTCGCGATTAAATTTTGTGTTTTATGCCAAGAAAATGTGCACTTCGAACTTTGAAACAGCTCTTCTTCATCCTTCAAATAGTCGACTTTCACTATTGCATGCATCAGCCAACCAACTACCATGGCCATTCACTAGCCGTACGCATGCTCCAATAGGGTGTTTTGGCTCAGATATAAGATCCAGTGATTGGTCGTAAATCAGAGCTTAATTTGAATCGCAGTTTCCGATCTGGTTAGCCGAACCTAGGATTAGCGAGATACAACATGGGAAGAGCTTTTGGTTTACGGGCGGGAGGGATCGTATGTCGAAAGCAAGAAAAAAGAATTTGAAAGTTGACACAAGTAATGATCAATCGCACAACAATAGAGGTGAAGAAAGTTGTGCGATTGATCATTACTTGTGTCAACTTTCAAATTCTTTTTTCTTGCTTTCGACATACGATCCCTCCCGCCCGTAAACCAAAAGCTCTTCCCATGTTGTATC
>JAAUYH010019327.1_pt1 | contig 13494 bp, 13 predicted proteins | sample 7278061 | NCBI WGS metagenome assembly JAAUYH01 (sample SAMN14350203, study PRJNA611818) | marine sediment metagenome | isolation source: surface marine sediment (0.6m) | place: French Polynesia: Moorea | collected 2018-08
GTTCAATGGTTCCGTCATCATCGAGCTCTTCTTCGGCTACACCTTCTCGTTCGATAGTTCCGTCATCGTCGAGCTCTTCTTCGGCTACACCGTCTAGTTCAACGGTTCCGACTCCGTCGAGCTCTTCCTCGGCTACAACTTCTAGTTCGATGATTCCATCGTCGTCGAGTTCTTCTTCTGTTTCGAGTTCTGCATCACCTACTTCGAGCGGTTCTACGTCTCTGGCACCATCATTATCGCCAAGTACAACACCAACGGCATCGGTCACTACAAATTGGATAACTGCAACCCCGAGTGCTACCGCATCAAGTTCTCCTACTCCAACGATCTCAAATTCAATGAGCGTTACACCGTCCAGCACCGTTTCGGCTAGCCCGACGAGCTCGGCCACTGCATCAGCAACAAGTCCTTTGACAGCTACGCCATCGATGTCTAGTTCTTCCAGCTCTGCTCCATCCATGTCAGTTTCATCCACACCATCTGCTAGGATCTCTGTGAGCTTCAGTCCAACTACATCCGTACTTGCTTCGTCGACGAGTACAACTTCTCCTACCGCAACAATTTCTGTGAGTGCTACTCCATCGAAATCAATATTAGCATCGCCAACGAGTTCCGCCACTCCTACAGTAACTATTTCTGTGAGTGCTAGTCCATCGAGTTCGACATCAGCTACGCCGACGAGTTCTGCAACTCCCACGGCAATGATTTCCGGGAGTGCAACGCCGACAACGTCTGTGTCGGTTTCACCGTCAAACTCTGCAACTCCTACAGCCACTACTTCAATGAGCGCGACACCAACGAGCTCAATATCGACAGCACCGATGAGCTCTGTGACTGCTTCTCCAACTGGATCAATAGCTGTTTCGCCTACTAGTTCAACTACTCCATCCGCGACTAGTTCGGCAAGTGCGACTCCGTCGAGATCGATTTTGGTTTCGCCAACGAGTTCTACAACTCCTTCAGCGAGTCCATCTATGAGCACCACTCCTACCAGTTCTGCTAGCCCATCAACAAGTATGGCAGCTAGTCGCTCACCATCTCCCGCACCGAGCAATCCTGCAGTAGATCCTGTTCCAGCTCCTACTCTAGAACCATTACCTCAAACGATGGAAGAGTTACTGGCAGACACTCAACTGGATGGTGCTTCACACAACTTCAACATACTTGCAAACCTAATGGCAGAAAGCGGGTTGCGTGAGGAGATTCTTGGATTAACTGGTGGCCAGATGACGATGTTCATGCCCACAGATGGGGCATTCGTGCGAGCAGCACGGTCGATATTGGATGAAACGACGACACAACCAAATCTCGCGGTCGCGGTACGCCAAGCGGTTCCAGATAGTGTGATGACGGAAGATGCAGCGTTGAAAGTGTTCGTTCAATTCGTGAAACAGGGTCGAAAAGTGGACGGAAACTTTGTCGAGGGCCGACTTCTACTTCGCGCGCTGATTGCATACCATATAGTTGGAGGTCGAATGACGGGCATTTCCAACTTTTCAGAGCCTCGCATTTTGATCAGTGCGCTTAATGTGCCGTTGTATATTGCGCATGTCCAGGAATTCGTCGACCTCAGCGATGAGACGTCGAACGTCGCATTGACTAGAGAAGCGTTTATCGATTCGGGCATATTCACGGTCCATGCCATGGACAACGTGCTTTTCCCGTTCCCTGTGTCTGCACCGGCTTGTTAGTTGGCTCCATGGTGTGGATCTTTCCCACTTTCGCTTGCCAAGGCACGGACCAGAGTTTTAAATATCCGGTCCTGCTTCAGTTTTCTTGTTTTTTAGTTGTAGTCTTAATCACTTTAGCTGCATTCTCTTTAAACTCAACTAACTCTATACATCTATTTTTCGAATTGTCTTCAACCTAGCTGGCGATCAAGTTTAGGGGTCCTCAAGAGCTGTGATTTCTAGTTTGAGGGAAATCAGAACATCCTGCTAAAAACTCTATCCGACAGATTTCAGAACTGATCGATTGTTTGTCATCGTGGCCGCATTTTTCTTCTGATAGAAACCGATCGAGGTTCTATTCTGAGAATTTCTTTCTGCACAGTGCCCTCCTACGTAAATGGATCGCGAATCACTCCGAAACCAGATTCAAGTTGAGGCACTTTGTGTTGACTGAAATATACAAACGAGCAAGCGTGAGAACACCTGGAGCAATTCTTTTCAGTAGGACCAGGGGATAGGGCACCATTGAAGCATGATGAAGTCTGTTTTCTTGATCATGATTCTCGCGTTCTTGGCGAATGCACAGACGCCAGACCCGGATGCGACGCCAGAGATGGTTTCCCCATCCCCGGAGATGGAATCGCGTCTCTCGGACATGATGTCAGAGGGCTTTGATGACGAGGGAGATAACTTTAACATATTCTCTGCGTTGATAAAAGGCTCAGGTTTTGCCGAGGAGATCAAAGATACTGCAGGCAAAAACATGACCATTTTCGCACCCACCGATTCGGCTTTCATGCGTGCCGTTCGCGTTCTTGGCGGAGAGCAGAAGACCGAGAAGGCAGCATTCGATTCAATCATGGCTACAATCAATGAAGGCGTGGAGCTTGAAGGCAAGAAGGTGCAAGGCCGTAATTTGCTACGTGCACTTCTCGCGTATCACATAGTTGGAGGACTCATCGGAAAGGACGATTTGGAAAAGGCGACCGTGCTTGTTACAGCGCTCGGTGTGCCCGTCACATTTGCAGGAAATGGCGAGATCATCGACCTAAGTCCCGATACCCCTAACTCTATGGTTGTCAAGGTTGGAAAACCTGATGATGGAACCATCACACATGCCATTAATTATATTCTCCTGCCTTTCGCCGTAGATGCGGAGAAGCTGCCGGATTGCAAGAAGTAGGGACGTAGTTTATATTCCTTGAATTATAGCTATACTCGAGTTGATAAGTTTTTGCGTGTCTGTTTCCATCGTTCTGTGCTCCTTGGGAAACTTCTATTGATATCGAATTTCCATAAATTCTTGTCTTTTGGAAATTTAATTTCTTAGGGTTCGTCCCGAAATCGAGCGATTAACTAAGTTGTTCGCCAGGCTTTTTACCGTCCACTCCACGAAACGGGTCACGTCATAGGCCCATCGCATTAGCTCGAAGCGGACCGCCACGCGGGCGCGCTACGCGCACCGCCATGTCAGGCATGGCACGCGAGATGTTCGGGGTGCGGCGAGAGCCAGGTGCAGGTGAGCGGGAGCGTGTTCGCCCGCGCTCCGCGGCGAGTAGTCGCCCGGAAGGTGTATCACGCGAGCTTTTTATGTTGACCGGCGGCCGCACGCCTACTTCGCTCATGCCTACCGTCCCGCTCGGACTTCAGAGCAAGCCGGAGGCGCGCCGAAAGTGGGAGCTCGCCTCGTTTCGACGTTCACCCGAGGATGCCAATCTCATCCTGAAACATTGGACACCGGTCGGACAGCCGCATGATGCGTATGCGTTCGCGAGATTCAACAAGCCCGTACGCATGATGACCTACACGGATGCGGAATACGACGCCGTTGCCGCTCAGCTGCTTCCTCTCAATGTCGACGAGTCTACCGTCACCGAACCGAAACGACCTCCTCCACGTACTCCCCGTGCATCTAGGCCGACGCCAAAGGCCGCCCTACTAGCATCGAAAGCTGCAGCGCGCATTGAAAAAGTGTCTAAACTCCGGAAAGACGCAGATCCGGCTGCGTCTTCTGATGCTGTGGCTGCCGCTGCCAACGCTATTGCTACTGCCAATCCTACTACTTTAGTTACCCCCGTTCCGACTGCGCCGTCTCCGTCAAATTTAAAGTCGCCTGCGGCTGGGTCGACGACTTCTGCAACCTCACCACCAGGGTCTGCGGCGGGGCCAAGGACACTGAAAGATATTATGTCACCAATAGTCAAGGCTCCCTCGGCTGCCCCGCCGTCTTCCGTCGCCGCGGGAACGCGGAAGTCATTCATTGCGTCACCGAAAGCGCTCGCGCTTGCTGCAGAAGCCGCGAATATTGAAATTCCCGACCCAACAGTTAAGCAAACGCAACGCCCCCCAAAGCGTTCGTCGCGGCGTGGAAGAGAAACGGAAACGGAACCCCCGACTCGTGACTCGGTCTATCATGTGCCTCTGCAAAAAGTATGGACACGGGAAGAGACTGACCTGTTGTTCGAGCTTTGCGCACAATTCGACCTCCGATTCCCTGTGATTCATGACCGATGGACCCTAGCGCCGCGCAGTGTGGAGGAGCTGAAGGATCGGTATTACTCGGTTGCGAAAGCGATTATCGAACATCGAACGAAAAGCAACAAAGACGCACTCTCGGGACTGCCCCTAGCGCTGCAGAAACATTGCCAAGCAATCACGATGAATCCGTACGATTACGAATATGAGTGTATACGGAAGAATCAACTCGAGTGGCAGTACAGACGGTCGAAGAAGGAGTTGCGCGAGGAAGAGGAGACGGTGAGGGAAGCGCGCCGAATTGAGCAGGGACGGAAGCGAAGCGCGAAAGAGCGCCAGCGTATCGCAAAACTGCTCGGCTCGAGCGCGCTTGGAATCGCGTCGACCAGTGGGGCGCCCGCGAAAACGTTCTCCCATCGCAAGGTCACCACGGGTGCGTTTGCCCGGTCGTCGATGATTTACACCCCGGTCTCGAACAGCCAGCGCGTGTCGAAACGTATCGATGCGGCGTTGGCAGAGTTGGGCGTGGGCACGCGTCCCACACCGACGGCGATCGTGGTGGACAACTTCGATTTGTTGAGACTAGACATCTTTCAGTTTATTGAACTCCAGCGCACGGTGGCGCGGAAGGAAGAGGACGTCCATCTGCTGAGAGTCAAGTTGGCGAAGCTGAAGGGCGAGGAGCCGCCGCCCCCGCCACCGGGTGTGAATCTGTCGCATAAGAAGAGGAAAGTTGACGACTTGGAAAATGGTAGCCTGTTTGGTCCGCCGCCCAATCCTCCCGCCCCTGCCTCGACCAGGAAATAGCGTACTAATCGTACACAGTCCTTTGAAAATGGCTTATGGTGCTTCAGATGGGTTGTGGCGTATTCGAACATGCGGTTGTGGAACGAAACTACATTACTTTGCTTGGTTGTAACTTAAACTTAATTGTGACATGGATCTTTGGTTTCTGTGTGCGTAGCGTTGTTGAGACGGTTTGGACCTTGCTATGGATATCGGTATGCGTTCACTTCACAGTTTTCACCATCGAGATGGGTATCCGTCTGTTCCGATTGCGACACATATCGAAGGCGAAAATGTGACACTGCTCTGGTACCCAGCATTATGGTGAGTATTCTGCCAGACCTATTGATATAGTACTACGATTGGTAGTATTCGAACTGGTGGTTGCCCGTGTAACATAAGGAATGAAATGAAAATGAACCCAGTCGAGGTACTGTAAACCCACGTTATTTAGATGGTAGTGACTTGCACATGACTGCATGTACGTGTACGGGTTTACAAAGTCTGCACCTCGAACGAAAGCCGAGTTTATCAACTGAAATTGCGCTAGCTTGATTTCATCCTCAACTCTGTGCGGACTAGAGTAGGTTGCAGGAATTTGTGCATGATTATGTCAGTAAGACTTGGTACATTGCTGGTATTACTGCTGCATAGCTGAATCGAAAAACGAAATCATGGTGAAAAGTATGAAACCCATTCGTTTCCTCGAGGTACGTAGGAGCAGGTATACTGTGGAGCAGGTGGTGGCGGGAGAAACTGTTAGAGCTAAAGATATGCTTTCGGTTTAGTGGAGTACAGATAATAACGAAGTTAAGTAAAAGTTGGGGGCGCGCGTCTTCCTAGTAGAAGAGGAATATGACGATGAGAGTGAGGATGTGGAAGCCGACGAGGACGTTGAGGTAGGAGCGCTGCGCGTCGTCCACGGCGTAGTCGTCGGGCACGTTCAGCACCCAGTCGCGCATGGCGGTGTAGAGCACAATCTGGCTGGCGGCGGCGCCGGCGAGCAGCACCACGCCGAGGCGGCTGCCGATGAGCAGGCCGTACACGACGGCGATGTCCACGATGAGGTAGCCGATGTCGAGCGCCTTCCAGTGCGTGGGCGCGGTGGGCCAGGCGAACCCCGTGCGCGAGCACATGTTCAGCACGTGCACCGAGGCCCCGTACAGGTAGAACGCCACGAAGAAGAGCCGAAGCGCGAGCGAGAGCATCGTATCGCTGCCGGCGCTGCGCGCGAGGGTGCTGTATGACATGTCCATGCGCGAGATGCATGGACTATTTTAAGGCAGCGAACGCCCGCGCGGTCGTCTGTGCTCGTCACATTGATGCTACTGGGTTCCGGTGATTTCGCAATCGTCGCGCGATTGCCAACCGAAAACGCAGTGAACTTTGTTGAAAATATGTGCACCGAATATTAGTTGCTAATCAAGTTGTGAAAATAATAAAGCCAAACTATCGCTTCATGTCTGATGAATCATTCCTCTAGTGAGTTGTTGATAGTTTGTCTGCCGTGGGTGCACTACCCTATCTATAAGGTCCAAACTGCTAAACCTACTGCCCATGAGCAACGAAACGAGTCTAACGCCCAACGGGAAGCACCAAAAAAGCAGAAAGGGCGGGGCATTGTGCGTGGGTTACAACTCACAACACATAACAAGCTGCGGTAGGACGACAGCGCACGCAATGTTAACAGCGGCGTTGACCGCGATTGGGCAAAGCCTTTGCGCAAGTCGAGACATGACCTAAGGCTCGTGGGTCGTTTATTGGTTGGGCCGCCGCCGTCGTCGTCTATTTGCTTTGCTGTAATCGCTGTAAGCAGAATTGATCCAGGGTTCCTATGCCATTGAGTGCTTTATAACTTTGTTTTTCAACTATTACGTCGCCGTTCAAAGAGCCCTACGCTGTCGCCCAGTTCGCCCTCTAGTCCCCCTCGTTTTTCAAGCTCGGTTTCTCGCTTTTCATCATGCCTTACGGAAGCTACGGAGGTGGCGGTGGCGGATACGGAAACGGCCGTGGTGGTGGTGGCGGCGGCGGTGGATACGGTGGTGGTGGCAACGACTACGGTGGCGTACGTTTCCTCGTGCTTGTTTTTCTTTCGTTATTACTTCGTGCTAACAATTTATTCTTCGTCTATTCAGGGTTATGGAAATGGCGGTGGCTACGGAGGTGGTTACAATGATGGCTACGGTGGTGGCGGCTACGGGGATTCCGACCTTGGTGCCAATCTTCATGACGTCGAGTGGAACCAGGAAATGTACAACAGCCTTCCCAAGTTCGAAAAGGATTTCTATATGGAGCACCCGGACGTGAAGAACCGCTCGGACAAGGAAGTGAGGGCCTACCGCAAAAAGCATGACATCACGGTAACTGGTAACAACGTTCCCAAACCGACCACCAAGTTCGAGGAGGCGAGCTTCCCCGACTACGTGCTTTCGGAGGTGCAGCGCTGTGGATTCAAGGAACCCACCCCTATTCAGGGACAGTCCTGGCCGGTAGCCTTGTCCGGCCGTGATGTCATTGGAATTGCGCAGACTGGCTCTGGCAAGACCTGTGCCTACATTCTGCCGGCCATTGTTCACATCAACGCGCAGCCCTACCTGAACAGGGGTGACGGGCCCATTGTTTTGGTGTTGGCACCCACTCGGGAATTGGCGAATCAGATTAAGGAGGATTGTGCCAAGTTTGGAGGCAGCTCGCGTATCAAGTGCACCTGCGTCTACGGTGGTGCACCGAAGCGTGGGCAGGCGTACGACTTGGAGCGTGGTGTGGAGATTGTGATTGCCACTCCAGGTCGGCTTATTGATTTCCTTGACAAGGGAACCACTAACCTGCGTCGTGTTACCTATCTAGTCCTAGATGAGGCTGACCGTATGCTTGATATGGGATTCGAGAAGCAGCTCAGGCAGATTATCGGGCAGATTCGACCGGACCGACAGACTCTGATGTTCACGGCCACCTGGCCGAAGGATGTGGTCTCGATTGCTCATGACTTCCTGAAAGAGGATCCCGTGACTGTGCAGATTGGTAGCACGGAACTAACTGCAAATAAGGATATCACCCAGATTGTTGAGATGTGCGAGGAACACGAGAAACATAACGCGCTGTTTAAGCGTTTGGAAGATGTGCGCCGTCAGAATAATGGCAACGTGCCGCGAACAATATTGTTCACTGAGACGAAGCGTAAGGCGGACCAGCTTTCAGCGGATTTGCGTTACGAAAATTATGCGTGTACTGCGGTACACGGCGACAAGAGCCAGCAGGAGCGCGACGCGGCACTCGCGGCATTCAAGAATGGACGAAGCCCGATTCTGGTGGCGACGGATGTGGCGGCACGTGGTCTTGGTAAGTTGAGATATTTGCTGACTGAAATTTTGTGGTGTTTGTGCACTGTGTTGCGAAGTGGCGGATGTGAAGGATGGAAAGTTGGTGATGTTAAGAGTTGGGGAGATTGATTCTGTGGCGAACTGTATCGAAAGAGATGGTGTGGGATAATACTTGTATGCAATGGAGCGTTTCGGGTGCTTTTAGGATGCGACCCTGGAATTTGCGTCATAGTCGGCGGTGGTCCCGTACCACCGACGATAGGTTGCATGCGGAAGTATGTTACAGTTTCTCTCTTCTTCCCAACTCCTTTTGGTTTAACTCATCATATCCTGACGCATGAGCGGCCGATTGTTCTGGTCGTGTTGTATTTGTGTTTGCGAGTACGCGGCGACCGCTACGATTGCGTTACTGCGTGTGCACAGATGAACGGCGCGAGGTTGGCCGGCCGTGTCAGAACATCTACCGCTTCCAACTGCATTCGTGTGGACAGCACGAGGTTGAAAAGTGCGCGAACGAGCGAATGTGAAATTCTAACGAAGTTTTTGTGAATGATTGCAGATGTGAAGAATGTGGAACTGGTGATTAACTATGACTTTCCTAACAATATTGAAGACTATGTTCACCGTATTGGACGTACAGGTCGCGCGGGTGCGAAGGGCACAGCGGTCACACTGTTCACGGGGGCGAACGCGAAGAGCGCGCGAGAGCTTATCCAACTGCTCAAGGACGCGGGGCAGGAGGTGCCCCCAGGCCTGCAGGAGTCGGCGAGGTATGCACCGTCGGGCGGTGGCTCGTCGCGCTACAGCCGCGGGTTCCGTGGCGGGCGTGGACGAGGACGTGGCCGCCGTTGGTAGACGTTTGAGTGCAATAGCTTGTGAATCGTTTCTTGTAAAATTACTTGGGTAGTTTTGAAAACGGGCTTTGCGGTAGAATGCGTGGGTCGCATGCAGTCGGAATTGGACTTGTTGGATTCGGGTATTGAGAAGCGAATAGGCATAGAAGTAAGGCAGGTTGGACAACATGGCGGCTGCCTGCGTTTTCGAACAGGCCTGATTGAGTATGGCGAGCATTGTGGACCCTTGGCTTAGGCTAGAATTATTGATAGGAAGGCAGAGAGAGGGAGAGAGGGGACTGAACGATATGGCGCTATTCTGCCTATGGTCTTTCCTTGTCTCGTATTGATGACATGTTTGCCCTGGGTAATATAGGCAGTATATAATGGGATTTCGTACAGCGCTCACGGGTTAGACTGTTGTGCAGCCGCTGGCACTAATTAAACTGAAAGGTCATCCAGTGATGACAGGTGAGCAAATCGTTGAGATGTCGTTAAATCGTTAGATTTTAGAAGCAGTTTACTCGCACTTCAACGACTCGCTTGAGCGCTCGAGGAACACATCGATTCCTCCTCGTTCCAAGGTCGATGTGTACACAAATTTTGCAGTGCGGGTTCATTGTGATAAAAATGCGTTTACTGTGGTAGTGAAGGTAGTACTGGCAAATGTAATGGTGGAGTGTTATTCAGCGCTTGTTTGTTATACTGAATCAACTGGGGATTCGAAGTCGGGTTCCTTCGCGCTGATTCGCGCGGCCGCGTGGGCGAACGACACTAGCACAGCGAAGAGCGCCCAGGAGCCGAGCGCGGAGACGGCATTGGAGAGGTAGAGGATGGTGAGCGCGCAAAACCCGAAGACGGGGAACTTGGCTTTGGGGGGCACGTTGAGCGGGCCGAGGCGCACGGCGTCGGGGTTCGAGAGGAACAGCCACACATAGAGTGCGGCCACGCTGAGCACGGCCAGAAAAGAGAACGGGTGCACCAGGATCGACGCCGCGCTCACGAACAGGAAGCACAGCACGTAGTTCGCGCCGAAGTGCGTCAAGTTGTCCACCAACCGCTCGCGCAGGTCGCTCGCGCTCGTCGGCGGCACGAACTTGCGCCGGTCCAGGAACTCCCCCCACGGCTGCGCGCTGCCCCACGCCGCGCTCAGCTGGCTCCGCGCAAGGTCCGCCGACGGCGCCAGCGACGGCGCCGCACGCGTCACCGCCGCCGTCAGCGCGTTCAGCGCGTCCCCCGCGCGCAGCGCCGCCGCCAGTGTGCTACCCCCGCCCTCCGCCTTCCCGCCGAACCCGCCCGTCATCCCGTTCGCCCCGTTCATCGCACGCGCCGTTGTCGTCCCTTCGTGCGGTAATGTTGTCGTGCAAGTGCTCGCGTGTGCTTCTGATGATGGTTGATGCAATTCGCGCACTGCTGTACAGTACAATAGCCTATGTGTGCTGTCATTTTGTCTGAACCGCTGATTTCGTATTTGCGTGCGTACTAGATTGTACCGGTTTGTGCGTATTATTTTGTTACTATTCTAGCACTCTGATTTCCGAAATTGTGTGACTACGAAAAGCATCTTTAATTTTTTGTGGCTAGGTTAAACCGTCGTGTGCGAGTATTGATCATTGCACAACCTAATTTCCTTGCCTGCCATTCCTAAAACTGGCTTTGTCATAACCAACTTCATCATGCGCGACTCAAATGCCTTGATCCCGCAATATAATTAGTCAAATCCGAAGAATGAAAGATCACCTAATAGGGGGTTTACGCAATAACCGATATCGGTTATGTTATCAGCTATTTGGCCTTATCATAATAAAATAACCGTTGTCTAAAAATATTGGGCGACTCCTGAAAGTCTGCACAATAAATTTGGTCCTGTCACTCACTTCCAGGTGACCCAATTTGTTCCGCGCATTTTCGAGTGAGGTGTTCCTGAAAGTCGGACGCAAATCCTCCTCTTTTGCGTTACAGTCGCTCAGGGCACAATGGTCTGTAGCGCACAGTGTTGCCAACCCACTATTTTTCGCACTCGATAGAATTTGTCCGCTCCTTTCTCGTTCTGTTTCTCTTTTCCCGATTTGTATGAACACCTCCTCGAAGCGTTTACCGCTTGCTTGACAAACAAGCACATAACGATGAAAGGCATAACGGTTTTCCTTCTTCATGAGCTCGAAAATGAACGAAAAAGCCGTTCGTACAGAGAAAGATTGGACAGCGAGGGACAGCGCAGGCGACAACGACGCTTCACGAGACAAGCGTTGCAACACCCGTCGATGTCAACTTTTGCCACAGTCTTTGGATGGGGTTGTGACCAATCGCTTATCACGTTATATGGAATAGACCATGCTGCCTTCCGTACTCTACTTCGCTCTTTTCACCCTATCTATGAAAACTTTTCTCCTTATTCAACTAATGGTCGTATAAGACGCCTTCCTATTCCTCATTTCGGAAGACCGCGGTCAATGACAGCACTGCAGTGCCTTGGGTTGTACTTAGCGTGGACAAGAACTCAAGGCACGAATAACTGGCTGGCTCTCGTATTTGATGTCACAGGGAGTGTAGTCGCGCTCTTCCTTTGATTCGCTCGTCGCATCATAGTCCGCACAATGCGCCGAACTGCGGCAGCGGCTATAACTATGCCTACAGAGAATGATATTGAAAACATTAATGGAGCCATAGCGAGCAGACACTTGCATTTGACTGATGTATTCTGCGTTGCTGACGGTCTAAAACTTCGTCGACAGGAAAGCGGCGACGCTCTTATTCAGAACGCGTTCTATAATGGCTGGACACACGACCACTACGTCAGCAATGTACTTGTTTTCGCCCAAATGGACGCATTATAGCTTGTGCCTTGAACGCGCCGGGATGCCTGCACGATTAGACTATTGCTGAATACGGTGATATCTACACAAAGCTCTCGAAGGCATACACAGCAACTGGTGGACGTTGTGTCGTGGACTCGGCATTTTGTCGCTCTCGTTACCCATTCCTCATTAAGTCTAGCAACGCTCCTGTGGACGGCGCAGCCCTACCTGTCGAGCGGGAGATAGCGCGCGAAGCCACAGCGGCGCTTCAATCGGCTGAATGGGGAATGCGCGCACTACAAAGCAGCTTCCCACGTCTGGGTGATCGACTCATGTACGAAAGTAGGGGTGAGCGGCGGCTTATCTTATTGAGGATAGTGTATCTATTTAACTACAGAACGGCTAATGTGGGACTTCATCAGCTTTTGACGGTATACATGCCATGGTTAGACGAAGACGCCGGAACTTTATTCTCCGAGCTTTGAACATATCTACTTATCTTTCGCCTTATTACAAAACGCGATCATCATCAACTGTAGCATGTCATTATGTCTTTTGTCCTCGCGTTCTGCTCTCTCTCGCCGCTCTTGTCGGTCAGCCTCATCTCGCTCTCGTCTCGCATTCTGCTCGAGCTCCCATAAGCGCTGTCTTTCCGCTCGATCTTCGCGTTGTTCTTGCAGACGCTGAGTGTCCATCGCAAGCTGCATTTTCATAAACTCAGCAATTGATGACAACCCAGAGTTTTTGCTGTCTCTTCCGCGTCGTCGCGAAAGGGGACGAGGAGATATATCGAAATTTTGGCGAGACGCAGACGCTGCAGGATGTGTATCGACACGAGAACCAGGCGAAGTAATAGATCTGTCAATAGCTTCTTCCGCTGGTGAGACACGACTTTCTTTTCCGCGCCCCAAATCGTGCTGAACTGCACTTTGATTTCTCTCTGTTCCGTCTTCTGGCGCTGCATCCGCGAATAAGTCCAGTTCTCTATCGGGTAGGTCAAGATCGTCGTCCAAGTCCGCGCCAATGCCTGAACTCTCCCCGATTTGGCGATTAATTTGCTTCGCACGCCGTGCCAGAGGCGGGCAAGAAGGATCTCCAGTATGCGGGCTTTGCTTCCATAGCGACGCAAACTTCCGCCGAAGACTTTCTATGGTTCAGCTCATTTCGGGCCATTTTGTCTTGTACACTGCTGCAACTTGAGACCACTGTTCTCCGCAAACAGGACGAATCGATGAGACAGTAGACAAGAGTGAATCAATTTCAGCTTCCGTGAAGCCAAGTCCACGGTATCCTCCTTGTGTACGACGCGCTCCGGCACGCGACTTCGAGACAGCCCGGCGGCGGCCACCAGCCACTTGAATGTTATGCTGCCGAGTCTCGCTGGCAAGGGGCTGACTTGTTTGTGTACTCGGCTGAGCCACTATCTCGCCGAGAGTATCCGGCAAACATGGGTGAGAGCGCAACTCGCGTTCGCACATAGCGTTTTCTTATCCGAGCGCACTATCGGTACACGCTTCGGTGTGCAATTTTGATATTCGCATTCTGCTCCTATGGTACAACGTGTGTTCATAAATCTGATATTTGCTCCTCGCAAGTAACGCTCTAAAAACAA
>JAAUYH010010953.1_pt1 | contig 13493 bp, 9 predicted proteins | sample 7278061 | NCBI WGS metagenome assembly JAAUYH01 (sample SAMN14350203, study PRJNA611818) | marine sediment metagenome | isolation source: surface marine sediment (0.6m) | place: French Polynesia: Moorea | collected 2018-08
CCGCTGACGATCCTCGGCCCCTGGCAGCCCAAGAAGGGTGCGCGGCCCGGACTGACACTGCTGATGGTCTCCACGACCGGCGAGCAATACGCGTATTTCGTTCTGGATCAGGACCTTACGCCGCAGGAGGCTTCTCTGCCGGACGCACTGCGACCGTCGGTCGATCTGATTGCCGAGAACTGCGAGCCGGCGCTCTGCACGGTGCTTTTCACCGGCGGCGCGGGCGGATCACTGCGCTCCGGCGTGACGAAGAACCCGGTGAAGCTGACGCGGTCGGTGCAGAAGATGAAGACCGAGGTCACCTGCGGTGGCGCGCCGGTTTACGTTTGGCCGGGGGGCGGGATTACCTTGATGGTCGACGTCACACGGCTGCCGCCGGGGTCGTTTGGGTATGTGCCGACGCCGGCGCTTGTGGCGCCGCTGGAATTCACCCTGGCGCGCGAGGATTACCGGGCGCTCGGGGGGCATGACGCGTCGGTGCGAGATGTCGCGGATGTCCTTGAAAAAGGGGGCGAATATGGCGCGGCGGCGCGGGGGGTCGGACCCGTGAAGGGGACGGACTGAGATGCAGCGGGCGCAGGCGGTGATGTTGCCGGATGGGCGGCGGCTGCACTTGCAGCATGGGCCGATCGATCTGATCCTCGAGGCGGAGGGACCGGGGCGGGCCGAGGCCTACAAGCGGGCCGCGCGCCGGTTCGACACGGTGCTCGAGGAGCTCGTTTCGGAGCTATCGGAATTGCGTCGGAATTTCATCGGAATTCCATCGGACTTTTCTCCGATTGCGCGGCGGATGGGTGCGGCGGTTGCGCCCTTCGCGGATGGTGAGTTTGTCACGCCGATGGCGGCGGTCGCGGGGGCGGTGGCCGACGAGATTCTCGCGGAGGTCACCACCGATCCGATGATCCGGAAAGCCTATGCCAACAATGGCGGTGACGTGGCGCTGCATCTCGGCGCGGGTGAGAGCTTCACCGCCGCGGTGGCCGCCTCGCCCGCTGCAAAAGCGCACATCACTCCCGGGATGGGCGTCGGCGGCATGGCGACCTCGGGCTGGGCTGGGCGGAGTCATTCATTGGGCATCGCCGACAGCGTGACGGTGCTTGCCGATACTGCTGCAAGCGCCGACGTGGCCGCGACGTTGATCGCGAATGCGGTCGATCTGCCGGGGCATCCGGGGATCGTGCGGGTGCCGGCGGTGGAGCTGTCGCCGGACAGCGATCTTGGTGAGCGGCTGGTGACCAGGGGCGTACCGGTGCTGACCGAGGACGAACGTCGCGCAGCGCTCGAGGCGGGGTGTGCGCGCGTGGATAGCTACCTGCGCCGGGGCCTGATCCGCGCCGCCTATCTGGTGCTGCAGGGCGAGACCCGGGTTCTTGCCGCGCCGGAGATGCTGCCCGCCTTCAAGGAGACTGCCGATGCCTGATTTCACGCTGCGAAAGACGATGCTTTTCGTCGAGGAGATCCATCACGATGGCGGACCGGTACCGCCTTTACCACGCCGCCGGGCCGCGATCGTCGCCCTGGTGCGGAACCCTTTCGCGGGTGGCTACACCGAGGATCTGCAATCGGCAATGGACGATCTGAAGCCGCTTGGTCTGGTGCTCACGGACCGGTTGATCGAGGCGATGAGTGGCATCGACGGGATCGACGGGTATGGCAAGGCCGCGATGGCGGGAGAGAAGGGCGAGCTCGAGCATACCGCGCTGTGGCACGTGCCCGGCGGCTACGCGATGCGGGAGCGGCTCGGTGAGGCAAAGGCGATCGTGCCCTCGTCGATGAAGCAGGGCGGGGCCGGGACGCGGATCGATATCCCGCTGGGCCATATCAACGCGGCTTATGTGCGGAGCCATTTTGATGGGATGGAGGTCGGGGTGCCGGACGGGCCCCAGGCGGATGAGCTGCTCTTTGCGCTGGCGATGAGCCGTGGGGCGCGGGTGCATAATCGGATGGGAGGGCTGGCCGTCGAGGATGTGACGGGGGAGGATGGGTTGAGGTAGGGGCGTCGGGCTTTCACCACCCAAGACTCAGACTTCGTAGAGGCTTGCCTTCACGACACTGAGCCGCGCCACCGCCGAGCCTCGGGTGGCGGGCCACACATTTGAACAGCGCGGTTTATGCAAACAAAGTCATTGCGACCTGTGCGCATTTTGCAGGCGTTGTAAGACCGCCTCCCGGGGGGAGGGTCGGCGGTGGCGCGGCGGCCTGTCGGCCTTGATTCCGCGCCGGGTGCATTTGGCTGACGTCGGCTCCAATTCGGCCGCGTGAGAGGTTTACATGCGGCTTCTCGATCTAACCGAAAATCTCCTTGAACCGGTCGATACACAGCCGGAATCCGGCCTCGAAATCGCCGTTCCCCGGGTGATAGACGCTCTCGAAAGAGATCACGCCGTCATACCCGTCGGCCCTCAGGGCATCGGCGATGGGCTGGAACTGATCGCCCAGTTGCCCCTCGCCCATCCGGCGGACCTCGAGTGTCGCGCGTGGCGTATCGACTTGTACGTCCTTGATGTGGACATGGCCCAAATAGCCGCCCCGCACCTCGTCATAGCCATCGGGCCAGGCGCGCTCGTGGCACCAGCAATTGTTTGCAGGATCCCAGAGCACCTTGAGCGTGTCCTTGGCATCCAGTTCGTCGATCAGCTTGCGCGCGGTGTAGTTGGAGTTCACCATCGTACCGTTGCCGGTCTCGACGACCAGGGTAACGCCCTCGGCGCGTGCCAACTCAACCGCGGGGGCGATCATCGGCGCCATCGTGTCCCAGGCGCCGTGGGCGACGTTCCATTTCTCGGCGCCGTTTTTGCCCCAGAGAATCTGTTCCTTCTTCTGTGTCATGATCCGCACGAGCGGGCTGCCGACCACATGCGCCATGTCGATCACGCGTTTCAGTGCGTCCATGTGCTTGGTGTGCAATTCGTCTCCGGGCCGGTTGGCCGAGGTGGTGCCGGCGAAGATGTGGCGGGAGAGGCAGCTGACCGGCTTGCCACGGTCGCGCAGGAGCCGGTCGATCTCGGCGATCTCTTGCGCCGAGTGGCCACCCACCTCGGTGTCGCCGACGAACTGCAATTCGGCGTATTCCAGGTCGAATTCATCCATCACGTCGACGGCGTGGCCCAGGTCGCGGCTGATGCCGTCGCAAATGACACCCAGCTTCATTTCGCGGCCTCGCGGTGCAGCTCGGCGCCGACGATGTCCTCGATCACGCGGGTGCAGACCCAGTTGTCGCCGTTGGGATACTTGGTGCGGCCCGCGTGGAAGATCTGCATGGCTGCGGCGGCGGTGTGGAGGGGGACGCCGAGTTCTTCGCCCAGGCCCATCGAAATCGTCAGGTCCTTGTGCATCGTGTTGATATGGCTGCCGGTGCCCTCGAATTGACGGTCGATGATCTTCTGCAGCGCGTTCGAGGTTATGCCGCAGCCGCCGCTGGAGGTGGAGACGACGTCATAGATCACCTGACCGGGCACGCCGGCCTTGGCAGCGAGCGCGGCGGCTTCGAATGTGGCGGAGAACATCGCGCCGAGGAGCGACTGCAGCACCGCCTTCACGGTCTGGCCGTCGCCCGGATTGGTTCCGACGCGGTGGATCGCGGCGGAGACCGCGTTCATCACGGCGGTGTTGGCGTCCAATACATCGTCGGGCGCGGCCGCCATCATCGTCAGCGTGCCGCCCTGCGCGCCGGGGTAGCCGCCGGAGACGGGCGAGTCGATGAGGTGGAGGCCGGAGCCGTCGAGCGCCGCGCCGATGTCGCGGGCCTCCGACGGTTTGATCGTGGCGGTGAGCAGGATGGTGCCTCCCTTGGCCATGTGACCCTGCAGCCCATCCGCGCCCAGGATCACCGATTTCGCCTGGTCGCCATTCATCACCATGACGTAGACCGCGTCGGCATTGGCGCCGACCTCACCCGCGTTCGCCGCCGCTATGCCGCCCATCTCGGTGAAGGCGCTCATGCGCCTGGCGTCGAGGTCCAGCCCGGTCACCGCGAAGCCGTTGGCCAACAAGTTCTTGGCCAGCCCGGATCCCATGTCGCCCAGGCCAATCACTCCAGCGCGCATCTCGTTCTCCCTATTCGCCGCCCGTCTTCGCCGCGAGTAGAGCCGAAAATCTGTGCCATGGCGAGCCTCAAAGATTGCATCCCGTCCCGGTTCGCGGCCTAGTCGGGCAAGTGAGTCTGAAAGGCGGGGCGATGGCGGAAGACACGATCCGGGTGGGGGTCGATATCGGGGGGACGTTCACGGACGTGGTGCTCGAGGCCAAGTCGGCGCGGTTCACCACCAAGGTGCTGACGACCTATGCCGCGCCCGAGGATGCCATCATCGACGGGTTGCACCGGGTCTGTGCCAAATCCGGGGTCGCGCCGGTGCAGATCGGGCAGATCATCCATGGCACGACCTTGGCGACCAATGCGCTGATCGAGCGGCGGGGGGCGAAGACGGCGCTGATCACCACCAGGGGCTTTCGGGACGTCATCGAGATGCGCACCGAGAGCCGGTTCGAGCAGTACGATCTGAACCTGCGCCTGCCGGAGCCGCTGCTCCCCCGGAACCGGCGTTATGTGGTGGCCGAGCGGGTCGACGCGCGGGGCGATGTGCTAGTGCCTCTGGACCGCGCGGAGGTCGAGGCGCTGGCCGAAGAGCTGAGCGCGGCAGGGTACGAGAGCGTCGCAGTGGGGCTGCTCCATGCCTATGCAAACGACTCGCACGAACGCATGATCGCAGAGGTTCTGGCCGACCGGATGCCTGGAGCGATGATTTCGCTCAGTTCCGAGGTGTCGCCGCAGATGCGGGAATACGAGCGGTTCAACACCACCATCGCCAACGCCTATATCAAGCCGCTGATGAAGTCCTATCTCGGCCGGCTGAAGGCCCGGCTGGCGGAGGAGGGTGCCGACTGTCCGGTCTTCCTGATGCATTCCGGTGGCGGGATCATGTCGCTGGAAAGCGCGGCCGAGTTCCCGGTGCGCCTGGTCGAGTCCGGGCCGGCGGGCGGCGCGATCTTTGCCGCCGATATCGCCGCGCGGCACAGGTTGGACAAGGTGCTCAGCTTCGACATGGGCGGGACGACGGCGAAGATCTGCCTGATCAAGAACCGGACACCCAAGACCGCGCGGGTCTTCGAGGTGGCGCGCAGTTACCGGTTCAAGAAGGGATCGGGGATGCCGATCTCGATCCCGGTGATCGATATGGTCGAGATCGGGGCGGGCGGCGGTTCGCTCGCGCATGTGGACGCGATGGACCAGATCCGGGTAGGGCCCGAAAGTGCGGGGTCGGAGCCGGGGCCGGCGTGTTACGGACGCGGGGGCACGCGGCCCGCGGTGACCGATGCAGACCTAACGCTGGGGCGGCTGGATCCGGGGAATTTCGCGGGCGGCTCGATTCCGCTCCATCCCGAGCGCTCAAAGGCGGCGCTGAAGGCGGAAATCGGCGAGCGCCTGGGCATGGACGCGACCGAGGCCGCCTGGGGTGTCTCCGAGGTCATCGACGAGAATATGGCGAATGCCGCGCGGGTCCATGCGGTGGAGAATGGCGAGGACCTTGGCGGCTACACCATGATCGCCTTCGGCGGTGCGGCGCCTCTGCACGCCGCGCGGCTCTGCGAGAAACTCGGGATCGCGCGTTGCCTCGTGCCGCAAGGCGCGGGGGTCGGGTCCGCCATCGGGTTTCTGCGCGCGCCATTCAGTTTCGAGGCGAACCGGTCGGTCTTCACGCGGATGTCGGCCTTCGATCCGGCCGCGGTGAAGCGGCTTTTCGCGGAACTGGAAGACGAGGCAATCGCCTTTGTGCGCTCCTGCGATGCGGACGCACCGATCGAGACCGATCACAAGGTCTATATGCGCTATGCCGGGCAGGGCTGGGAGATTCCGGTGACACTCACCGCTGAAGAAGCTTCCGCCCCGGACGCGAGCTCTGTGTTGAGGTTGTTCGAGGAGGGCTACACCACGCTTTTCGGCCGTGCGGTCGAGGGGCTGGAGGCCGAGATCACCGTCTGGTCGGTGAATGCGCGAACGGCCCCGGTGGAGGTGGAGCCGGCGGGAGACCTGGGTGCGTTGACGGAGGTTGACTCAGTAGAGACGCGGACCGTCTTCGATCCCGGCAAGGGACAACCGATAGCCGCGCGAGTCGTGAACCGTGCTGCGATGGAGGTGGGAGAGATTGTCGCCGGTCCTACGGTGTTGGTCGAGGACGAAACCACTCTGATCGTCCCGCCGGGGCGCGAGGTGCTGTGCCAGCCGGATGGTACGCTCGACATGCGGCTGAGCCAGGCGCAGACGCAGGACGCCGCATCCGAGGAGACGGCTCATGTCTGAGGTCAGCCGCGTCGCGCAGCAGGTGATGTGGAACCGCCTGATCTCGGTCGTCGAGGAACAGGCGCAGGCGCTCGTGCGCACGGCGTTTTCGACGAGCGTGCGCGAGGCCGGGGACCTGTCGGCAGGGGTGTACAACGACAAGGGCGAGATGCTCGCCCAGGCCGTCACCGGCACGCCCGGTCACGTCAACGCGATGGCGGACGCGGTGGGGCACTTCATCCGCCGGATCGGGCGGCAGGACATGTTCGAGGGCGATGTGTACCTGACCAATGACCCGTGGGAGGGCACCGGGCACAAGCATGACATTACCGTGGTCACCCCCTCGTTCCACGGCGGCCGCCTGATCGGGTTCTTCGCCTGCACGGCCCATGTCACCGATATCGGCGGGCGCGGCTTCGGGGCAGATGCGAATGACGTGCATGAGGAAGGCCTCTACCTGCCGATCATGAAATTCGCCGAACGAGGCGAGGTGGACCGGACGCTGGTGAGGCTGATCCGCGCGAATGTGCGCGAGCCGGACCAGCTGGTCGGTGACATCTATGCCCTGGTGAATTGCAACGGGATCGGGCACCGGCGGCTGATCGCCATGATCGAAGAGTTCGGGCTGGAGGACCTCGACGGGGTCTCGGCCTTCATCCTGGAAAACTCGCGCAAGGCGACGCTGGAGCGGATTGCGGCGCTGATGCCGGGGGCGGCGGACGGGCATATGCGGATTGATGGATATGCGGAGCCCATCGATCTACGGGTGCGGCTGACGATCGAGGCGGACCGGGTGCTCTGCGACTGGGCGGGCACCAGCGGGGTCGACAAGAAGGGCATCAACGTGCCGCTGGTCTATACCAAGGCCTATGCCTGCTACGCGCTCAAATGCGCGATCGCGCCCGAGATTCCGAACAATGCCGCCTCCTTGGCGCCCTTCGAGGTGACCGCGCCGGAGAACACGATCGTCAACGCTCTGCCGCCCGCGCCGGTCGCGCTGCGCCATGTGATCGGACACATGGTGCCGGACACGGTTTACGACGCCTTGGATAAGCTCTTGCCGGGCGTTGTGCCGGCCGAGGGGGCGGGGTGTCTGTGCAACTTCCAGCTCTCGCTTCGGCCGCGCAGGGATGCTCCGGCGCCGTTGGATGCGGTGCGGGCCGAGGTGCTGACATTCAACTCGGGCGGCTCCGGGGCGCGGCCCGGCCTGGACGGTATGAACGCGACGGCGTTTCCATCGGGGGTGATGACGATGCCGGTGGAGGCCACCGAACAGGTCGGCCCGGTGATCATCTGGCGCAAGGAGTTGCGGCCCGACAGCGGCGGCGCTGGGCGGCATCGGGGGGGCCTCGGCCAGTTCATGGAGGTCGGCGCCCGCGAGGGGCACGAATTCGACATTTCCACCATGCTCGACCGTGTCACACATCCGGCGCGGGGGCGGCAGGGCGGCGGCGACGGCGCGCCGACGGTGATTGCACGCGACGATGGCGCCGGGATGCGCGGCAAGGGCAAGCAGTTCGTACCGCATGGCGCGCGGGTGAAGATTGCGTTTCCCGGAGGCGCCGGGTATGGCGATCCTGCCGAGCGCCACGCGGAGGCTGTGCGGCGAGATCTGGCGCTGGGGTATATCTCGGCGGAGGTCGCGGCGAATGTCTACGGGATGGGGGCTGAGGAGATCGCCGAGATCGAGCGCCGCGCGCGGCTGGGAGAGGTGTTCTGATGGTCTCTATGGCCGACGCTGCGTCGAAGACCGCCTATGACGTGGTGATCATCGGCGGCGCGATCATGGGGTCGGCGACGGCTTGGTTCCTGACCGAAAACCATTTCGACGGCTCGGTGCTGGTGATCGAGCGCGACCCGACCTACACGGCCTGCTCCACCGCCCATACGAATTCCTGCATTCGGCAGCAGTTCTCGACCGAGCTCAACATCCGCATCTCGCAATTCGGCGCGCAATTCGTGAAGAACCTGCGCGGGTATATGGGCGGCGATGAGCGGGTGCCGGAGCTGGGGATCCAGAGCTACGGGTACATGTATCTCGCCGACACGGACGCCTTCGCCGACGCGCTGCGCGCTGCGCAGAAGGTGCAGCTGGCGGCGGGGGCGGGGACACGGCTGCTAACGGCACAGGAAATCGCGGCGGAGTATCCGTTCTACGCTGTGGACGACATCGTTCTTGGCAGCATCAACACCGTCGACGAAGGCTATTGGGACGGCGGCACGGTGTTCGACTGGTTCCGCCGGTCGGCACGCGAGCGCGGGGTGGAGTATGTCCATGGCGAGGTCGTGGCGATAACCAAATCCGCCGCCGGGGACCGGATCACCCATGTCACGCTGGCGAGTGGCAAGACGATCGCCTGCGGTCAGGTCGTCAACGCCACCGGCCCGCGCGCGGCGCGCACCGCCGAAATGGCGGGAATCGACCTGCCCGTCGAGCCGCGCAAGCGGTTCACATGGATCTTCAAGGCGGAAGCACCGCTCGACCGGGAGCTGCCGCTGACCATCGACCCGTCGGGCGTGCATTTCCGCCAGGACGGACCGGACACCTACCTCGCCGGCTGCAAGCCCGACCCGGACCCGGCCGTCGATCCGACCGATTTCGCGATGGATCATGGGCTGTGGGAGACCCATGTCTGGCCGATCATCGCCACCCGTATCCCGCAGTTCCAGGCGATCCGGGTGGTCACCGAATGGGCGGGACACTACGCCTATAACACACTGGATCACAACGCGATTATCGGGCCGCACCCTCAGGTGGAGAATTTGCACTTCCTCAACGGTTTCTCCGGCCACGGGCTGCAGCAATCGCCCGCCATGGGCCGCGCGATGGCCGAATGGCTGACCCATGGGGAGTACCGCAGCCTCGACATGACGCCCTTCGGCTATGACCGGGTGGCGCGGGGCGAGGCATTTGTTGAACGGGCGGTTATTTGATCCGCCCGCGCCAAATCTGAAGACTGAACAAGAAAAGGTGCTGCCATGAAAAAAATCGTCCTCACCGGCGCCGCGGGGCGGCTTGGATCGTATTTGCGCGAGCCGCTGACGAAGATGTGCGAGGAACTGCTGTCCACCGATATCGCGGAGGATATCGGCACGCTCTATCCGGGTGAAACCTACAGCCAAGCGGACCTTGCCGATTTTGATGCGATCTTACCGCTTCTCGAAGGCGCCGACATGGTGGTGCATTTCGGCGCCATCGTCGACGAAGTGCCCTTCGAGCAGATGCTCGGCCCCAATTTCGTCGGCGCCTACAATATCTGGGAGGCCGCCTATCGCCATGGGCTGCGCCGGGTGGTCTATGCCAGCTCGATCCATGCCGTGGGCATGTACCCCAAGCAGGAGTTCATCGGCATCGACGTGCCGCACAGGCCCGACACGTTCTATGGGCTCGCGAAATGCTTCGCCGAGGACCTTGGGCGGATGTATTGGGAGCGCCGAGGTCTCGAGGCCGTTTGCCTGCGCATCCTGTCCTGCGCCCAGGTGACAAATGCCCGCGCACTGGGGTCGTGGCTCAGCTATGACGACCTGATCCAGCTGGTGACCCGCGCCATCGACACGCCGACCACCGGCTTCAGCATCGTATACGGCGTTTCCAACAATGACCGTGCGCCGGTGGACAACAGTGCGGCGCAGTATCTCGGGTATCGGCCCAAGGACAATGCGGAGCAGTTTGCCGAGAAGATTCTCGCCGAGGCCCCGCTCGCTGATCCAACCGACGCCGCGCAGATGTGCCATGGCGGGCCGTTTGCGGTGGGCGAACTCGGCGAAAGCGGTTTGGCTCGGATGAACATCGTCGATGACCGAAAGAAGACCTGACGGTCGGACGGCGATCTGAACCAGGATATCGGGCGTATGTCCGTACCGCGGCCCGCCAGGCCCTGCGGACTGGTCCGGAATTGCATACCTTGGAATACCCAGCCGCTTGCGCCAGACCTCCCGGAGCCGGGACCGCCGCCGCACCGGTCGTCCATCGCCCGTTGCATCGCGTGAAACCCCAATATGTCACACAACCTTGACGATAATATCTCGGCAAATGCGTTATGGAATGCCATAGTCGTTCTGTCCGCGGAATTGGCGGAACAAGTTTGCGTTCAAGATGTGGTGGCAATGCAGGGACCAAGTACAATATCTCCTGCACCGACGCGCGCGGGAGTCGCGCGATGACGCCGGTCGATCCCCGTCCCGGCGATGCGCCGCGTCCGTTTCTCGACAATATCGTACGTCGATTGGGTCGCCGGGCCGTGCGCACCTTTTATCGCCGGATCGAGGTGACGGGGCTCGACAACGTGCCCGCGAGCGGCCCGGTGATCGTCGTCGCCAACCACGCCAATAGCCTGATCGACGCTGTGATCATCGGCGCGATGCTGCCTCGGACCCCGCGGTTTCTCACGGCCAGCATCGTCTGGGATTTCAAGGCGGTTGTGCCGGTTCTGCACGCAGCCGGTGTTGTGCCGGTCTACCGACGGCAGGACGGGCGCCACGAGGGTGCCCCGATCGAGGAGACCTTCGACACCGCCTCGGAACTCTTGGCCGAGGGCGGTGTGCTGGCGATCTTTCCTGAGGGGATGAGCCACAACGACTCGCGCCTTCTACCGATCAAGACCGGTGTCGCGCGGATTGCGCTCGAAACCCTGGCGGCGCACCCGGAACTCGACCTCAAGATCCTGCCGGTCTGTCTGCACTATGCCGACAAGGCGCGGTTTCGCTCCTCGGTCCTGATGCAGATCGGTACGCCGATCGGCACCCGGGACGAATTGCCGGCGTTTCTGTCGGCCGAGACCGCGACCCGGAGCCAGGCCGTGCGCGCGCTGAAGTCCCGTGTGCGCGATGCGCTCTTGCAGGTCTCGCTTCAGTCTTCGACCTGGGAGGATGTCCGTCTTGTCGCCTGCGCAGCCGAGATCTGGCGCTCGGTGCAGATGCCGGACGCGCCCGCCGCTGACCTGCCGACTGCGGTTGCCGCGCATCGGCGGGTGCTTTCGGGTGCGCGGTGGTTGCGGATCAACCGCCCCGAGGATTGGGCAGCGATGCGGTCGCAGGTGTTGGATTATGCCGGCGCGCTTGACGCTCTGGGGGTGGAGGACCGCCACATCGCGGCGCTGGACGCCACCAAGTCGCCCGGGCATGTGGCGTCGGCGCCCCTTTGGGTTGTACCCGCGTTACCGATCGCCCTGCTGGGTCTGATCCTGAACATCGCGCCCGTCGTGGCGCTGTGGTTGCTGCGGCGGCGGCAGGACCCGGACAAAAAGGCGACCTGGTCGGTATTCGCAGGGTTGATGATCCTGCCTGTCTACTGGGCGATACTTGCGGTCGTCGCGGGTAGTGCCGCGAGCGTCGCCTGGGGCCTTGGCGTCGGACTCGCGGCGGGTATTGGGACGTTGGTCGGGGTTCCGGTGGCCGGCCTCGTCGCGGCCAAGAGCTGGGACGTGGTCCGCCGTATGCGCGACGACCTACGCGCCAAGCGCACCCTGGACGCGCGCCCAGCGCCCGCGCGCCGCCTCACTGCCGCCCGCATGGCGCTTGTCGGTCAGCTCCACCGGCTCTCCAAACTCTACGAACGGGCGGAAGGAGCCGCACCGAGGGTCGTCTCGGACGACCCGGCACCGCGCTCGGATCACGTACGCGCCGCCCCGGCGGCCGCGACACGGACCTGACCGCAATTCATCGCGCTAGGGTTACGCATGAACGCCAAGGGCCGGCGATTTGCGCCTTGCCTTTGATAAGACCCCTAGAAGGCTGGCGAGGCCCACCTGTTGGTTCAAGGGTTGGACAAGGAGTGCACGACGCTTCCTTGGACGTCACTGCGAAGGGAAACTACGCGTGCGCGGTAGGAAAGGGCGCGCGGTCGGCATTGGCGATTTCGAGGCGGGCGAGGGTTTCCGTAAGCGCGGCGCGCTGGTTGGCGTGGGCCGGATCGGCCCAGAGGTTGCGGAATTCGCCGGGGTCGGTATTCAGGTTGTAGAGTTCCCCCCAGTCGACACCGTCGAACATCGACAGCCGCCAGTCGCGGTCGCGCACCGTGTGAACCCGGGGCGGCATGCCGAGGCCCGGATTGGTGCTTTGGTGGTCGTATTGGATGAAGGCGGCGTCGCGGCCGCCGGAGAGGAGCGATTGGCCCTGCATGCCAATGGCGGGCTCGATGCGGGCGCGTTCGAGGATGGTGGTGCCGATGTCGTGGGTCTGGCCGATCCGGTCCGTCTTGCGCGGCGCGGGGTCCTCGGGGTCGGACCAGATGAACGGGACGCGGGTGACTTCCTCGTAGGCGGCCGCGCCCTTGAAGAGCATCCGATGATCGCCGAGGTGGTCGCCATGGTCGGTGGTGAAAATCTGGACCGCGTCGCCGGCGCCCGGTGCCGCGCGGACCCGCCCAATGGCGTCGTCGATCATCGAGATCATGCCGCAGGTGAGCGCCTGGGCCTCGCGCGCCTCGCGCTCGGCGGCACCGATCGCGCCCATGCCTCCTAGTTTGGCGCGCCCCTCCTCGCGGTCGCGCAGGATGCCGGCGACATGGGGCGGCGGGGTCCAGTCGTTGGTGGTGAAGGCGGCGGGGGTGGCCATGTCGGCGGGGTCGTACATGTCCCAATAGCGGCCCGGCGGGTTGAAGGGGTGATGCGGGTCGGGGAAGGAGACCATCAGGAAAAAGGGCTGGTCATCCTTCTGGCGCGCCTCGAGCCAAGTCACAGCGCGTTCGGCGATATAGCTTGTGGAATAGAGTTCTTCGCGCAGAGCGGTGCGGATCGCCTGCGGGCAGATGTAGTCGTGGGGCAGCTGGTTTTCCGCGCCGATCAGGCGGTCGGGGTCGGGCTCGCGCTCGAGGAGCCACTCGCGGTAGTGACCGAGGCAGCGGTCGCCGTGGCGGGTGACGAGCTCGACATGGTCGAAGCCATAAAACGGCAGCGGCGTGTCGTCAGGGTCCTGGTCCGGAGCTTCGGCCGCGTAGCTGGCCAGGTCGTGGCGTATGGCCTCTGACAGCAACCCCTCGGCGCGGTGGAAGCCGTCGCGCGTGCCGGGGCGCGGCAGCAAGGGAGGGCGGCCCGAGAAGGTCTGCAGGTGGCTCTTGCCAATCAGCGCGGTTTTGTAACCTGCCTCGCGCAAAAGATCGACGAAGGTGACGTTTCGGGCATCCAGCGGGATGCCGTTCATGCGCACACCGTGGCTCGACGGCATCCGGCAGGTCATCAGGCTGGCGCGGTTCGGCATGCAGACGGGGCTTGCGACG
>JAAUYH010101770.1_pt1 | contig 13491 bp, 10 predicted proteins | sample 7278061 | NCBI WGS metagenome assembly JAAUYH01 (sample SAMN14350203, study PRJNA611818) | marine sediment metagenome | isolation source: surface marine sediment (0.6m) | place: French Polynesia: Moorea | collected 2018-08
CCCGGCGCCCCCCGTTCGCAACACCCCCCGTGACACTCTTTCCCGCCCCGACGCTCTTCCTATCTCCCCCCGCCTTCCGGCGCGCGGGCGTATACTAGTCGTAGAAACAGCCGTGCAGCCGATGCGCGGGGGTTTTCAGGGGAAAAATCGGCCGTGCAGCCGATGCGAGGACGTTTTGATGAGATGGAGACCGCAATACGGCGCTCGCGCGGAGCACGGAACGGCCGTAGAAGACCTGGGACCGTCGCCTGATCCCATCGGCCCATTAGGCGCGCCGCGCCGCTATCGGCGAAACGGCGCCAGATAGTGGGCGACGACGGGTTTGGCCTCCGGGCTGCCGCGGTGAAATTGCCCCACAGCGGCTTGCACGTCCTGGTCGTGGGCGGTGACGCGCTCATGTTGACGTAAATGCTCGGCCCAGCTGGATACGAAAAAACACTCGACCCAGCACACTGGATCTTGGCTGTCTTGGTACACGCCCCACTCATAGGCGCCGTCGCGGTAACGCTCGTGCGATAGCTCGTGGATGGCGCGCAAAAATGCGTCCTCGTCGGCGGGATCAATACGATAGGTAATCGTGATCATCACCGGTCCGCGATCGGGCCTGGCCTCGACGTCGGCGGCCATATCGGCCGCGAGCGCGGGCGCCGACCAGTGTAGCGATGGCGACAGATCGAGCGCCTCCCCTTGCCCCAGGGTCGCGGAACGGGTGACGGCAACGGCCAGTACCAGACCAGACGCGGCCACCAGCAGGGCCAGCGGCACTGAGAAGAGTTCCGCACATTGGCCCCACAGGGCCGAGCCCGCCGACATGCTGCCGTAAAAGACCATTAGGAAGATGGCCAAGCCGCGGGCCCGGATCCAGTTGGGCAATGCGGTTTGCGCCGATACGTGCAAGCTAGTGAGCACGGTAATCCAACTCAGGCCGGCGAGCGCGGATGCTGCGATGAGGCCAGCTTGATTGTGCATATATGCCAACGCGGCCATGGCGACGCTGGTGCCCAAGGCGCCCACCGAGGCCAGGACGTTGCCGCTCGCACGTCTGCGCAATCTCGGCAGTATGAGGGCGCCCACCACCGCACCGACGCCAATGGACGTGAGCAAGACGCCGTAGAGGCCGGCACCGCCGCCGGGGACGCTGCGGGCGATCAGCGGCAATAGCGCCCAGTAGGCGCTGGCAAAGATGAAAAAGCCGAGCGCGCGCACCAAGGTGGCTTTGAGCGCCGGGTTGCGCCTGGCATGACGCAGGCCGGTGACCATGGCACTGGCGATGGGCTCGGGCGGTAGCTTCGCCGGCTTGGCCGTGGGCGCCGGCTTGGCCGTGGGCGCCGGTCGCCATGCAACTAAGGCGGCGATGATGACGATAAAGCTCAGAGCGTTGGCGGCAAATGGCACCGCCAAACCGAGAGCGCCGATCATGACCCCGGCGAGTGCCGGCCCAACAGCGCGACTGATATTAATGCCCAAAGAATTGAGCGCAATCGCGGCCGGCAAGTGGGTCCTCGGCACCAGGCTGGGCACGATGGCCTGCCACGCCGGGGCGATGATGGCGGCCCCCGTTCCGGAAGCAAAGGTGAACGCCAACAGCATCCCTGGCGTCACCTGGCCCAAATGCACCAACAAGGCCAGCGGGGCGGCCAGGGCCGCCATGGCCAAATTGCCAACGATCAGCAGGCGGCGTTTATCGACTCGGTCGGCCAGGGCTCCGGCGGCCAAGGCGAAGAGGAATACCGGCAGGGTGGTCGCCGCTTGCACCAGGGACACGATGGCGGGAGATGGATCCAGGGTGGTCATGAGCCAGCCCGCCCCGACATCCTGCATCCAGGTGCCGGTATTGGACAGCAGCGTGGCCGTCCATAAAAGGGCAAAGGCGCGAACACCTAAGGGAGACCAGGCCGACGGCGCACCACCGCCCCCAGCCCTCGGCGGCGCCGCAGTCCGCGGCGGCGTCGAATCCCCCGAAGGCTCTAAGGACGGTTCTGAGGACGAATCTGGGGACGAATCTGGGGACGAATCTGGGGACGATGACACGCCGTAATCCCGGTCTTTCTGCTGCGAAGTTAGCGACATGGGTCGATTGGCCACCTGCTGGTTGGCCGCCCGTTGGCTGGCCGCCAGTTGCCCAGCTATTTGTTGGCCGGAACCGGATCCAACCTGGGCCCGTGTTTGCTGCGCTCTTCGGCTTTGTGCACCATGGTATATGCGTAATCAACGCCCATGCCGTAGGCCCCGGAATGCTCTTGCACGATGCCGATGGTGGCATCATAGGTGGCTTTATGGGCCCAGTCGCGCTGCCATTCGAGGAGGACTTGCTGCCACGTCATGGGCACAACGCCCCCCTGAATCATGCGCTGCATGGAAAAGTCATGGGCCTCTTGGCTGGTGCCGCCCGAGGCGTCGGCAACCATGAAAATCTTATAGCCACCACCCGCCATAGCCGAGAAGGCGAACATGTTATTGCAGACCTCGGTCCACAGGCCGGAGACCACCACGTTGGGACGACCGTTTTGCGCCAGGGCGTCGCGCACTTTCTGGTCGTCCCATGAGTTCATGGAGGTGCGCTCCAAAATCGGGTTTTCGGGAAATACCGCCAGCAATTCGGGATAGGTATGTCCGGAGAAACTCTCGGTCTCCACCGTGGTAATGATGGTGGGGATGCCAAAAACTTTGGCCGCTTTCGCCAGCGCAACGGTGTTGTTTTTTAGGGTTTGCCGGTCGATCGACTGCACGCCAAATGCCATTTGCGGCTGATGGTCGATAAAAATAATCTGGCTGTTTTCGGGAGTCAACAAGTTGTCGTTGGTGGTCGTCATGGGATGTTCTTTCGTTCGTAACGTTGAAGAGAGCAAATGTATATTATTATCTTTGCGAGCCCATGTCAAAAATCAAAACGTGAGCATCTGATTGTCCTGTGATTTGTAACGATTCTGTATCGCTTACCGAGGCGCCGTCGCCACTGCGCAATAAAGTGCCATTGAGTTCTACAGCGCCGCTGGCCACTTGTAGCCAGACGACGCGCTCTGCTGCGATTTGATGGCTCACGCTGTCGCCTTTGGCCAGGCGCGTCACGTATAAATCGGTATCTTGATGCACCGTGAGCGACCCTGCACGGCCGTCGCGGCTGGCGACCAATTGTAATTGACCCTGAGCATGATCAGGATTGAAATGCTTTTGTTCGTAGCCCGGAGTTAGCCCCTCGGCCTCGGGCAAAATCCAAATTTGCAGAAAGTGCACCGGATCCGTTTGCGAATGATTGTATTCGCTATGACGGATACCTGTGCCCGCCGTCATGCGCTGCACGTCCCCCGGACGTATAATGGAGCCGTTGCCGATGGAATCCTTATGCTCCAGTGCGCCATCCAGTACATAGGAGATAATCTCCATGTTTTGGTGGCCGTGGGGGTCAAAGCCGGCGCCGGGCCTGACCCGATCTTCGTTGATCACGCGGAGTGGTCCCACACCCATGTGGGCCGGATCGCAATAATGCCCAAAGGAAAACGTATGCTTGGAGTCGAGCCAGCCAAAGTTAGCGGTTCCTCTATCTTCCGATCTGCGAAGGTTCAACATGGGATGTCTCCTGGTTGGTTGTGAACTTGTCTCTGTTGCTCTCTAAGATACTTGCGCATGTTTGAAAGACAATACACAATCGAATCGACATACTGTCGCGTTTTTGGCGACGGTCACTGTATCGCTTTAGGACTCCGCCCAGGTCAGTTCGCCAGGTCAGTTCGCCAGGTCAGTTCCATGGACAAATTCGCCAGCTTGCACGCATTCACCAAAGTTGTAGAGGAAGGCGGCTTTGCCGCGGCAGCGCGGGTGCTCAGGCTATCGCGCTCGCAAGTCAATAAGCTGGTGATCAATCTCGAGGAACATCTCGGCGTGCAGCTCTTGCATCGCACCACGCGCAGCGTGGCCCCGACCCCGTCGGGGCTGTCGTTCTACGAGCGAGCCCGCACCATTCTCAGCGATTTGGCCGAGGCCGAGGACGCCATTCAAGAGCAGCAGGATGCCCCCCAAGGCGATATCAAGATCAACGCGCCGATGTCGTTTGGCACCATGCATCTGGCATCGGCCGTCGGCGACTTTATGCAGCGCTATCCCAAGATACGTATTCAGCTCATTCTCAACGATCTCGTCATCGATCCCGTGGCCGAGGGCTTTGATATCACGGTGCGTATCGCCGAGCTATCTGAGATGGCGTCGCTGATATGCAAACGCATCGTCGAGGCCAAGCGCGTCATCTGTGCGGCCCCGGTTTTCCTGCGTGAACACGGCGTGCCTTCATGTGTGCGAGATTTGGCCAATGCACCGTGTCTGCACTATGGCAATTTACCGACCGGCAACCACTGGCGCCTGGTGGGACCCGACGGTGGCGAAGATGTGCGCGTCAACGGTGTCCTGTGTTCCAACAATGCCGAAGTCTTGCGCGACGCCGCGGTAAGGGGGCTTGGAATCGCATTGTTACCGACCTTTATTGCCGGCGCCGAGCTACAAGCGGGTCGGCTGGTGACGATTTTAGAAACCTATCAGGCGCCCAGCATCTATCTGTCGCTGCTATTTCCCGTGAACCGCTATCTCTCGGCGCGGGTGCGCCTGTTTTCGGAATTTGTGGTTGAGCGCTTTGGCGGGTTGCCCTATTGGGACCTGGTCCAATGACGCCCAATGAAGCGCGTCACTCGTCTCACTGTCGCTCGTCCCAGGGCTCACGCCGCGAGCGACCGCGCCGCACCAAACTCTGCGGCATGATGCCTCGGTCTTCGAGGGCAGAGATGTCGCGGCCACAGGCACGAATTTGCCTCATCGCATCTGGATCGTCGCCATAGGTGTCGAGCAGGTCAGAGTAGCGGTCGCGGATTTCATCAGCCAGTTCGTCGATATCGGCGTTGGTCGCAGCCGCTTCGTCGTCGTCGCCGCCGGCATTACCATCACTGCTTGCGGCATCATCGCCGACGCCTGCGTCATTACCTGCAATGGGGTTGCCGCGTCCGCTGGCGGTCAAGTCCTGCAATTCGGTCAGCGCTGCCTGCAAATTTGCCAGTGCATCGGCAAATGACTCGCTGCCTGCGCCGCCTTCGCCGTCATTCGCAGGACTGTCGGCATCATCGCGATTCTCACTCATCTCTGCTTCAGCATATTCGTGGGTGTACTCGTCGGTGTCACATACCGATACTGCGCGCCTGTTCCGCGTGTCTCGGGTTGATCCGTGCCCACTCATGACCCCCCTAGCTTGCCACTCCGCTCCGCGATACGCCAGCGTCGGCGACATCGGTTGCGGGCACCGTCGGCTACTTCTTGCGGAAGGCGCCCGTGAGCTTGCTCCACGTGCGCCCCATAATGCCGGCGTTCTGATTGGCGTATTGCGCGTGATCGTAGAGCACGCTGGCCGCAGCCGGATCGACGCCGAAGCGGGTGTACAGGGACACCAGATCATTCACCAATTGTGAAATGCCCATGGTCTGCAAATCCCAGGTACTGCAATAGCTGTCGGGTTTATTGCGGATCATGGCCTTGGCCACAATCAGCATGAGCGAGGGATCGATAAGCTCGCCGTTGCCGTCGAGATAGTGCTTATAGGAAAAGAAGCGATCGTCGGGCGCCAAGGCTACCCCCTCGTCGCTGTTCTCGGTCTTGGGCGCGCGCAGATTTTGGATGATCCGATACTCGTGCTCGATATAGGCGGCAACGGTATTGCTCTCGTCCTGGCTCTCGTACTCGATGAATTTGTAAAACGCTTCAAACAGCGACTTGGGATTGGCCCACGCGCCACTGATGAGATAGTAAAAGAGCGCCCCCAGTGAGTAGATATCGGCGGGCCGTCCCACTGCCTTGGTCACCTTGGCCCTGACATTGCTCTCGCTGACTTCGCCATACGGTCGCCCGAGCAGAATTTTGCGCCGCGAGCGATCGACGCCGACAATGGGATAACTGTCGGGCCGGTTGAAGAGCGAAAACATATCGTTGGCTTGGATGTTGGAATAGAAGTTTTCGTAAAATTCAACGTCGGGCGAGCCCTGTTGCACGTTGACGAGCAGTTCGAAGTTGTTGATCTCCTGCTCGGGGCTCTGAAAATACAGGGTTCCGGGAACGTTTTGAAAACGCGTCATGGACACGTTGGAATCGGGGTCTTCGGCCTTGCCGACGTTGAAATCGGCGAGCACCACCCGCAGGCGCGAGCCGCGCAGCCGTGGATCGGGCAGACGAATGAGAATATTGGCCGGTTTGATATCGCGATGACAGACATCGTGGACCAGATGGGCATACTCCACCGCGGTCGCGATGGGCAGCATGTACTCAAGCACCCGGAATAGGCGCTCAGACGGGGGCGCATTGAGCAAATCGTCGCGGCGGTTTTGCGTGCGCGCACTCTTGAGACGCTCCTCAAGCGACATGTCGAGGAGCTCGAGAATCATGTAATCGCCCTCGACTCGTTCGCGCAGCTGCGGCGGAATAAAGGCCGGGTTTTCCCCCTCACCCGAGGCGAAAAGCTCGACGATATTGGGATGGCCCTGCACCCGTTCGAGCAGCTCCTTTTCCATCTGGAAGCGCAGCTGATCTTCTGCCGATACCCCAGTCTGCAAAATCTTGATGGCCACGTTGCGGCGAAACGCGGTCTTAGACTGCACCCAGCGCTCCTCACCGAGATAGGCCTTGGCAAAGCGACCCGAACCGAGCTCGATGGGATTGCCATTGGGGTCGACGACAAAGGCATAGGTGCGGGACCGGCTGATGTAGGGCGAGACGTGGGACAGCTCGACAGCGGGCTTGGTCATCTCATCAAAGTGGGCGTGGGCACCGCCTTGACCCTGTCTGCCGGGCACGAGCCCATCAGCCATGGGGCCATTGGCCGCAGAATCCACATGGGGCCCCGACGGGGTGAGCGAGCGGGGCGTCGCGTGCGCACCCTGTTGAGATGCCTGCACCTGCGAGTGAGGACCAGAGCCGTATTGCCCCGCGCCGGACGAGGGCGTGGCGTGAGGTGCAGAGCCATATTGTCCGGCATCGGACGGCGGTGCGTTGTTATTGTTGTTCATCGGTTGGCTTCGGTAGGTAGCGGGACGGCCATCTCGGGCTCTTTGTCACTTCATCCATGCGGGTCATCAATGCGGGTGGGTATACGATTGGGCTTGGTAGATGAATGAAAAATCATTGCCGCGCCCGAAGTCGAGTGCGGCCACAATGGGACATTCGTCGGTGCCGATGGCGACGGTCATGTCATCGACGGGGAACAGGCGATGACCGGCGGCGGCCTTGCCCAAGTACACGGCGGCGTATCCCAGGGATTGGCGATTGGGCGAGAGCATGTACAGCTCGCCATCGCCCGTGTACTCCACCGCGCGCGACGGTCGATTGGGCGCGCGACCGACAAAGCAGTTGAGCCCGCGGACATGGAGACAAAATCCCTGCTGTATCGGCACGAACGCCAGTCGAATCCGCGCCTTGCCACCGGCAAAGTCCCGGTCGACGCTGTCGCCCGACGTGGCAATAAAGTGCACGCTGCGGGCGGCAATGTTCTGCGGGGACGGCGATACATGCAGACGCTTGGGCGGTATCGAAGCCCGCGCCGGGGCTGGGGCCGGGCGCGCGTTTTCGCGCGGCACTGCAGTGAGGTACGGGGTGGTCTTCGATGGCGCCGGTGTTGCGAACGGTGCAGGGACCGGCGCAGGGACCGGCGATGAGGCGGCCGGCGGCCGGACTGCCGATGGCGCTTGCGGGGGGACCGGTGACGAGGCGGCCGGTGTCGCGATCGGAATGGGCACTGGTTGGGTCGTGCGTTTGCCCGAGGTAAGGGCGTTGGCGAGCTTACCGGTAAATTCCTCTACGTCACTGGGGCGATAATCGGGGGCGAATACACAGGCAGCCGTCAGCTGCTCGACGATATCGCGGGAGATATCGCGGCCTTCACAGGCCTTTTGTACCAGCTCGGTGCCGATCTTGCGTTGCTCGTACGCGCGGACTGGATCGTTTTCGCGAAACACCACCCGACCCGTCAGCATAAATACGATCGAAAGTGTCAGCGAGTAAACGTCGGCGGTTCGCTCGACAGTCATGCTGGTGAGCTGCTCTGGCGCGGCCCACCAAGGCGAATACATGAGAAATGGCCGCCCGACGACCAATCCGGTATCGCCGGCTCGATTGGGCAGTGGACTGGTGGCGGTCGCAAGTTCTTTGGCGATGCCGAAATCGGCCAGCTTGGGCACCCGGTTGCGGCCGACTTCGCCGAAAAGGATATTTTGCGGCTTGATGTCTCGGTGAATGATATCGCAGCGATGGGCCTCGCCGAGGGCGCCGCCGAGGGCGCGGACGATGGAGGCAGCCTCGGCGGCCGGCAGCGGTCCACTGTTGCGGACTTGGGTCCAGAGAGTGCCGCTGGGCATGAACTCCGATACTTGAAACGGTGCCCCCGATTGCGAATATCCCTCGGAGTTGCGGTGTAGCTCATCCAGATAACCGAAGTCGTAAATGCGCAGGGTATTGGGATGCGTGAGCTTGGATAGGGCAAAGGCCTCTTGCACAAAATGCTCGTAGGCGGTTTTGTACGCGCCATCGTCAGATTTGAGACGGCGAAAGACCTTGATGCATACCGGCCTTTGCAATCGCTCGTCGGTGCCGCGATAGACCACGCTGTGTCCACCCGATGCCAGGCGTTCCTCGACGATATAGCGTTCGAGCAGGCGATCGCCGATGCGCATGGGATCGCGGGGGGGTATAGAAGCAGCTTTAGACATCGAATTGTCGTCTATGGTCGTCTTTCTACTGTCGCCTTCTTATAGATAAGTACTGTGGAGACAAACTCTGCGATGACGAACAGCTCTGCGACCAAAGTCTTGCCCTCGTGTCTGGAACTTGGACGCTGGCATGCCAAATCCGGGGTTCGGTGGCTATTCATGAGACCTTTCGTCGCAGGCCGATGTTCCCACAGATGCCGTAAATCTAACACACACCAAGTTGCCGAAGACATGGCATTTTCGCATCGCGCCAGCACCGGGATGGCCCGAGGGGCTCAGCCTTCCCCATCGCCGCGGGATGATCGCGGCGATGATCGCGTCCGGTTGTCACTGATTGGCGTTGATTCTGCGGGGGTCGGCTCTTGACATGAACGCTCTCTGGGCGTGTAACAGGGCCGTGCTACCTATTGATCTAACAGGAAAACGCGCCCTGGTCGCCGGAATCGCCGACGACCAGGGATTTGGATTTGCCATCGCCAAAAGCCTGGCCGAAGCGGGGGCCGAGATCTGCGCGGGCACGTGGCCGCCAGCGATGAAGGTCTTCGTGACCATGCTCGAGCGCGGGAAATTCGACAATTCGCTGGTGCTTTCCTCGGGCGAAAAGATGTCGTTTGCCAAAATCTATCCTCTGGATGCTGACTACGACCATCTCGAAGATATCCCCGAGGACGTGCGCAGCAGTCGAAGGTATCGAGATTACAGCGATGTGAGTATTGCTGGGGTTGCGGCACAGATGGCCCAGGACTTTGGTTCCCCAGGCGTGGACATCGTGGTCCACAGCTTGGCCAACGGGCCCGAGGTCAAAAACTCGCTGCTCGAAACCAGCCGCAAGGGATACTTGGCCGCCATGAGCACCAGCGCATATTCGCAGGTATCGATGGTGCGTCACTTTGGCCCCTTGATGCGCGAGGGCGGCGCCTTCTTGTGCCTCAGCTACATGGCGGCCGAACGCGTGGTGCCCTCGTACGGCGGCGGCATGTCGGCGGCCAAGGCCGCCCTTGAGGCCGATACCCGATATCTGGCCTACGAAGCCGGGCGCCGATGGGGACATCGGGTCAACGCGATCTCGGCCGGTCCCTATGCCTCGCGCGCAGCTTCGGCCATCAGCGATATCGGGCGCATGATCGAGCATGTCAGCAAGCACGCCCCCCTGCCCCAGGCATTGACCACCACCGAAGTCGGCACTGCGGCTGCGTTCCTATGTAGCCCACTGGCATCCGGCATCAGCGGCACCATCGTCCACGTGGACAAAGGGTTCCACAGCATGGGCGTGACCGAAGAGTAGCGGATGGCAATCGTGCGCGGCCTTTTGTATCGTCTGCCCATCGTGTCTTCTAAGTCGTCTAAACCACCGCCGTCGTCATCACTGCCCCCGCTATCTGAGTTATCGGCCGAGTTGCCGTCCGGGTCGGGGGCAGAGAAATCGGGATCGGCAACATCGACCGCCACCGCGCGCGCGCGCGCCGCTCGCCGGCAGCAAGTATTCGAGGAGACCGGCGTGCTCATCGACGGCGAGGCCGCCGGGCGCATGGTGCGCCGCATCGCCAACGAGATCGTCGAGCGCAATCGCGGGGTTCAGGGCATCGCGCTGGTGGGGATTCGCACGGGTGGACTACTTTTGGCCGAGCGCCTGCAGACCCTTATCGCCGATATCGAAGGGCAAACGCCGCCGCTGGGGGCCGTGGATATCAGCCTGTACCGCGACGACATCTTCGAGGGTCTGCCACGGCCCGTCATCGGGGCCACTGAACTACCGTTTGATCTGGCAGGGGTACGGGTCATTCTCATTGACGACGTGCTCTACACCGGACGCACGGTGCGCGCGGCCCTGGACGCGCTGATGGACTACGGTCGGCCGCGGGCGGTAGAATTGGCAGTGCTGGTCGATCGCGGCCTGCGCGAGTTGCCCATTCGCGCCGACTACGTGGGCATGGCCACAGACACCACTGCAGCGCAAATCGTGCAGGTGCAATTTGCCGACGACGGTCGCGTGACCAAGGTCGTCGTCGGCTCCCGCCCCACAGGCGGGCCGAGATCGCCAGACCAGTAATGAGGAGGAACATCCATGACCGTCGAGCGCGCTTTTGCCCATCATCACTTGCTGGGGATCGCACAACTGGAGCCGATCGACATCTTGCAAATTCTCGATCTGGCTGACTCGTTCTTATCCATTGGCGAACGCCCGATCAAAAAAGTGCCGACCCTGCGCGGGCGCACGGTGCTGAACGTATTTTTCGAAAACTCGACCCGGACCAGGGTGTCCTTCGAAATCGCAGGCAAACGCATGAGCGCCGATACCATCAATATCAGTGGCTCGAGTTCGTCGACGCAAAAGGGCGAGACCATGCTCGATACCGCCCGCAACCTGATGGCGATGAATCCCGACGTCATCATTATGCGTCACCGGGCCGCCGGGGCGCCGGCACTGGTCGCGGGCTACGTCGATGCCGCCGTCATCAATGCCGGTGACGGGGCCCACGAACATCCCACGCAAGCGCTCCTCGACTGCGCCACCATTCGCCGGCATAAAGGCCGGATCGATGGCTTAGAAGTGGCCATCGTCGGCGACATCGAACATTCGCGGGTTGCGCGCTCCAACGTATTGGCCCTGGCCAAGTTGGGCGCCAACGTTCGTTTATGCGCCCCGCACACCCTGATGCCGCGGGGCATGGACACCATTGGCGGCGAGATCACGCGCGCCCGGGTGCGCTCGTTTCACCGTCTGGAGCCGGCACTTGAGGGCGTCGATGTCGTGATGATGTTGCGGATTCAGAGCGAGCGCATGGCGGGCGAGATCTCGCGCTTTGCCAATGCGCGCGAATATGCGCGCTACTTTGGCTTATCGGCCAAGACCGTGGCGTACGCCAAATCGGACGCGATCATCATGCATCCGGGTCCGATCAACCGCGGAGTCGAGATGATGCCGGAAATCGCTGACGGCGAGCGTGCCGTGATTCTCGACCAGGTGACCTACGGCGTTGCGGTGCGCATGGCGGTCCTGTACTTGCTCGGCGGCGGCCATCGCGCGGAAGCCTGAGGGTTCCCTAGAGGCCCCGCCACCGTCCCGTGCGCGGACGTTTTGCCGGGATTTCTCGCGAAAATGAGACGATACCTCGAAGCTACCCGCTATACTGGGGTATCGGCTAAAACGTTTCCCCTCTTGCTCCGTCTGAATCTTATGACATCTGAATTTCATCGCAGCCCGGCAACTCTCACAGCATCCGTCACGCCATTCAGCTAAGATGGCGTGAAGTGCGGCGGCTGATGTGAGAATCCGGGCCGAAATCGAGCAGGAGACGCAATGGCAGATTGTCGACAATTCGATACGCTGGTCATGGACTGGCTATACGGTGAGCTCGATGCTGCCGGGCGCCAAGAATTCGAGGCACATCTCGAGGCTTGTAGCAAGTGTAGGCAAGCGGCAGAGGAGCTCCAAGACACCCGATCGCTCCTCGCGTCGGCCGACTTGACCGCGTTCGAAGTAGAACCACCGGCACGCATTTCCGATACATTGATGGCGGCAGCCGCACGCGGTGCCGCCGAGATGAGTCCCCGCACAGGGGCAGCGACAGACGGGGAGAAAAAACCGTCCCTGGGCAAGCGGCTGTGGGCCTGGCTGACCCCAGTCATGCGCCATCCAGCCCTGGCAGCAGCCTGTGCCCTCGTCATCGTGGCCGGCGCCGCGGTGTCGCTTTACCGGGCCGGCGAGCCCCTGCCGAGTCCGATGGCCAGCGAGGCTGTGGCCAAAGACGAAGCCACATTTGGCGGCGACCGAGCTCCGTCCCAAGCCGCGACGCAGGCGGACAAAGAGGAGGCGAGGGCTGCGGCGTCCGTGGCGCCCATGGCGCCCATGGTGCCCATGGTTCAGCAGAACGCGGCCGTGGGGCCACCGGCCGGCGTGGCTGGCGCAAACCGGACGCGGAGTGCACAGCCCGCCAGTCCGCCCGCGAGCAAAACCACTGCTGAGCCAAGTGCGCTCGCTGATGGATTCGATTTAGATGACTCGAACGACTTTAGCGACTTGGGCGACTTGGGCGCCACAGAGCAGCGCGCGCAGCAATATGACTATCGACCTTCCGAGCCGCTGGCCGAGAAAGGCGATAGCGCGGCGACGTTGAATCTGTCAAAGGCATCGTCGTCGCGCACCCGGCGACCCGCCAAGGCGGCGAATAAGCAAGCCAAGAAGCGTGCCGCTGCGGCAGAGGATGAAGTCGCAGAGTTATTGGAGGGCGGACTCGTCGCCGACAAAAAGGCCCGCGCCAGCGGCAAATCGATATCTACTAGGGGCAGCGGCAGGAGCAGCGGCGCGGCCAACCGCGGCATTCGGCGTGATGCACCTGCGCCCGAGCCGGCGGAGATGGCGAAGGAGGATGCGGCAGAGTACATTATCGACGACGACGACGGCGTCGCACGTGATGCGCCTCGGGCTCCATCCCAGCGCAGCCGGCAAGAGCGTGCCGCAGGTCGGGTGAGCAATGTCCCTGGCAGTGCTAGCGCGCCCGCAGGCGGCGGCAGTGTGGGAGGAGTCTTTGCTGAGCCGCCGCCGCCGCCCGCACCGCGGCGATCGCGTCGCCGCGCAGCCCCCGCGGCCGATCAAGCAGCTGGCGAAGCCCCGAGCGCAGCGCGCGAAGCCGATGCCGAAGCACCAGAGTCGGTCGTAGTAACCGGGTCAGCGCCGTCGAGCGCGCGTAAGAACACAGAGGTCGTGCCCCTTGCCCGCTTGCTCACCGACCTAGAGCGTGCCCTGCGCCGCGATGATTGCCGC
>JAAUYH010009540.1_pt1 | contig 13490 bp, 13 predicted proteins | sample 7278061 | NCBI WGS metagenome assembly JAAUYH01 (sample SAMN14350203, study PRJNA611818) | marine sediment metagenome | isolation source: surface marine sediment (0.6m) | place: French Polynesia: Moorea | collected 2018-08
AGGAACGCCGACCAAGAGACGCGCACCAAGAGACGACGGTGCCTGTCTTGGGCAGCATCGGGAAGGGGGGAGTATTTTGTCAGGTTCTATTGGTTCAACACCAGGAATCGAATTGTTATCCCCCATTCCCGCCCTTGCGCGACGCGAAGCTAGTCCTTTAGGGTCTTTCGCCGCCCTAAAGGATACCGCTCCGCATAACGCGGGGTCTGCCCGCTGCGGTGACCGGTGTTCCCCGGTCAGGTTTTTTACAAAGGAGTGAAGCTTTAGGATAAATTATCAAGAAAAACTTATTTTTTGGACGGCAAGAAACTCAAAATCTATCCTTATCTATCCAGCTACTGATGTTCCCATCCTTAATAAGATGTATCTTTAATAACAATTAGTTTGCTAGATTGGGAGGGAGTTAACAAAAAATTAAGCTTTTCTTCTCTCCTCTGCACCCTGCACCCTTGCATATTCTTAAGCATTAAATATAAAAATCATACACTTGAAGGTTTGCCCGTCTCCCTGACTCCTAATCAAATTATTACTTATGCAACTTTCCTTACTCAGCAAAAAAAAATTCCTTTTACCCTCCATACTCGTCATGATAACTGGAGGAGTGATTCTTATTGGCACAACTGCCTATGTTGCAACCCAAAATTTTGGCTCGCAAAAAAGCTTAGAAGAACTGACCGTGCCAGTGACCAAAGGCAATTTAAATGTCAAGATATCAGCCAGTGGCAAAGTAGAACCAATCAAAAATGTCAATGTCAGTCCGAAAAATCCTGGGCGTTTGGTTGAGTTATTGGTTGAGCAAGGAGACAAAGTAGTTGCCGGGCAAACCTTAGCAGTCATGGAAAATTTGGAAATCCAAGCTCAAACTGCCCAATCCAAAGCACGACTACAACAAGCTAAGGCTGATTTACAACAAAATAAGATCAAGATTTCGGGAGATATTCGTCAGGCTAGAGCTCGATTAGCCCAAACTGAAGCTCGCCTGGCGCAAGCTAACGCGAGAATTCCTAAAGATATATCACAAACTCAAGCTCAACTAAATTCGGCAGAGTCAAGACTGAAACTTACTCAAGAGAGGATTAGAAGGAATCAGTATTTAGTTGAAAAAGGAGCGATTTCCCAAGATAGCTACGATGAAGCAGTCAATGAAAATCAAAATGCTTTAGCAGCTATTGCCGAGATTAAACAGCGTCTCGAACAGCTTCAAACTACGAGAAATCCTGAAATCAGTCAGTTAGAAGCTGAAGTATCAGAAAGGAAACTTGCTCTAGAGCAAAGAGAAAAAAGTTATCAAGATGAAATTAATGCTTTACAGGCTCAGGTCGCTCTGGCGCAAGCAAATCTAGAACAATCCAAGATTCAATATAATGACACTATAGTCAAAGCTCCTTTTGATGGTATTATTACCCAGAGATATGCAGTAGAAGGGTCTTTTGTTACTCCTGCAACTTCAGGATCTACGTCAGCTTCGGCATCGGCAACTTCTATTTTTGCTTTGGCTCAAGGCTTGGAAATTATCGCCAAAGTACCAGAAGTCGATATTGGACAACTCTCTCAAGGGCAAAAAGTGGAAATTATCGCCGATTCTTATCCTGAGGATGTTTTTACCGGAACTGTCAAGCGGATTGCTCCAGAAGCGATTGTAGAAGATAATGTGACTTCTTTTGAGGTGAGAATTACTCTGTTAACAGGTCAAGATAAATTACGTTCCAAGATGAATGTCGATGTCACTTTTCTGGGTCAAGAATTAAAGAATAGTTTAGTTGTCCCCACAGTCGCGATCGTAACTCAGGAAGGAGCAACGGGAGTGATGATTTTAAATGAAAAAAATAAACCAGAATTTATGCCTGTGAAAATCGGACTCACCCTACAGGATAAGACTCAAATATTGGAGGGGGTGAAGGCTGATGATCGGGTTTTTATCGATATGCCAGATCAAGGGAGAAAGTGAGCTTAGATGAAAAGTTTTAAGAAAAATTTTAAATATTTCAGGATAGCTAGTAAGATGCTGCTGGCGAACAAACTTCACAGCAGTCTGACAATATTGGGTTTAATTATTGGTAACGCTTCTGTGATCGCAATGGTGGGGGTAGGAGCAGCAGCTCAGAAATTAGCAACCTCTGAACTTGAGTCCTTTGGTCCGAATATGCTGTATATCATTCCTGATAATCGCAACTTGCAGCGAGCAACCTTGGGAAAACCGAGGACGCTAGTACTTTCAGATGCCGAAGCGATCGCGAATCAGGTGCCCTCGATCCAGGCAGTTGCTCCCCAGATCCGAGAAAAAGAGTTTGTGACCTACAGTAACAAAAACATCAAGGCTCAACTTGTGGGGACAACTCCAGAATTCCTTGTGGTGCGTAATTTTAAGGTAGCTGCGGGAGGCAATTTTTTTACAGCTCAAGATTTAACGCGCAGCAATCAGGTTGTGGTCATCGGTCCAGAATTAGCCAAGAGACTATTTGAGGATCAAAATCCTATTGGTAGGAAATTGCGGATCAAAGGTGTTAGCTTTCAAGTAATTGGGGTGATGGAACCCAAAGGCTCACTCATGGAAAGCAATCAGGATGAAGCGGCTTTTATCCCCCTGACAACGATGGTAAACCGACTTGTGGGCAAAACATCTCCCTATGGAATAGAAGTATCAACGATCGCCTTTTCGGCCAAGGATAAAAATAGCGTCCGCGCCGCACAATTTCAAGTAAGTAACCTCCTGCGGCTGCGACATAAAATTACCGATTCTGATGATTTTATTATTCATAGCCAGAAAAAGTTTCTTCAGACCTCTAACCTGATCGCCATTGCTCTGACCATTACCTTGGCAGCGATCGCTAGTATTTCCCTTTTGGTTGCGGGGATTGGCATCATGAACATCATGTTAATGTCAGTTAAAGCCCGCACTTCAGAAATTGGTCTGCGCAAAGCCGTAGGTGCTTGCCAACAAGATATTTTAATTCAGTTTCTCATTGAAGCTGTGATTCTGTCAGTAGCTGGTGGCTTCATAGGCACCATCATCGGCGCTAGTGGAGTGATACTCATCGGTGCCGTAACCCCTCTTAATACCGGTGTTTCCGCGATCACTATTGCTCTCACCGTAGGGGTGTCGGGAAGCATTGGTCTATTTTTTGGTGTTGTCCCAGCACGACAGGCGGCCAAACTCGACCCCATTGTTGCCTTAAGGAGTTCCTAGAATGCAGAGCAAATCAAGTTTCCAGTCCAGTTTATCAGCAACCAGGATAGTTCCTCGTCCTGGGCATCAGAAAGCGATGATCCAGCTCGAAAAGGTTTTCAAGATCTATGGCAGTGGCAATACAGAGGTGCAAGCCTTGGCTAATGTTAGCCTGACGGTGGAACAGGGAGACTATTGCGCGATCATGGGCGCTTCTGGTTCGGGCAAATCGACAGTGATGAATATTATTGGCTGCTTAGATACAGCTACCTCGGGAGGTTATTACCTAGATGGGCAGAATGTCGCCCAACTCAGCGAGAGGCAATTAGCTAGGATTCGCAATTTAAAAATTGGTTTCGTCTTCCAACAATTCCATTTGTTACCCCAGCTCAGTGCCTTAGAAAATGTTATGCTGCCGCTGATTTATGCCGATGTCCCAGACCAAGAACAACGCCGAAGGGCGATCGCAGCCCTCCAGCAAGTGGGCTTGGGGCACCGTTTAGACAATAGACCAAATCAACTATCTGGGGGACAGCAGCAACGGTTAGCGATCGCTCGCGCCATTGTCAATCGACCGATTTTACTGCTAGCAGACGAACCAACCGGAGCCCTAGATTCTCAAACAACCCGAGAAGTGATGGACATTTTCACTGAGTTAAATAGCAATGGGATTACTATTGTTACCGTAACTCATGACCCAGAGGTCGCTCGTCTGACTCGTCGCATTATCTGGTTTCGCGATGGTCGAGTTGAAGGACAGTCAAAAGAAAGAGTTGAGACCTAACAGTGGCAATTGGGAAATGATCTTATCTTTATTATTGCAGTACCATGACACCCCTGATGGAAGCAAATATAGTACAGTTTCGAGAAATTCAGCCTGCTCTGAACTCTCACCTGACCCTTTATATGCTAGAAACCTTTGGAGCATCAATTAAATTAATTAGCCAATATTCTCCTCAGGATTTAAGAGTTCAACTTTGGACTAACACCTTAAATAAATTCAATAGCGAAGGTTATTGGCATGCCCTAGAATTGCCCTATCATTCCCAAGAATCACAACATATCTCTATTTTTAAAGGTTCTTTTATCCCCACCAGTGAAGGCAATTATCAATTTACTTATCGAGTAGGATTAAAACAGCAGTCTGGACAATGGCAATGGGCGGGGAAGTTTGGGGAAAACGGTTTTCTTCGTGTTGAAGCCCCTTCTGCTCAAATGATTTGGACCCAAGGTCCTAGTTACGTCGAAATTCTACCTCGGGTATATGTTGGTAACTTTATCGCTGCGTCCAAAGCTTCTGAACTTAAGTTTGATGCTGTTCTCAACTTAGCAGAAGAATTTCTTTTGAATTTTCCTGGGGACGCTGGAATTGCTTATCAGCAACTAGGTGTCTTAGATGGAGCGGAACATCCCATCCCTACAGAAGTTCTAGAAGAAGCAATTTTTTGGATTGAGAAGCAACTTCAGCAAGGCAATAAAAAGGTTCTGATTAACTGCCGGGCGGGAATTGGCAGAAGCGGTTCTGTTGGTCTGGCTTATTGTTTTTATAAATATCCTCAATGGAGTTATCGACAAACCTTGGACTATGTTTGGAGCAAGAAAGCCGATATATATCCGCACCAACAGCTTCAGCCGAGTTTAGAACGATTGTTTCCTAGAGATCCTAGTGCGATCGCTGATCTGTAGTATAGCCACGAAAACCAATATTATAAAGCCTTAAAAAGAACTAACAAACCCACCTCATCGAGTTAATCACTACATCAATAACTCTTATTTTAAGAATTCAATCAATATAATTTGTTGGGTTTTACTCTGTGCAACCCAACCTTCTGTTCTCTCATATCATTGAAGATTGCGAGCAACTGCAATTATTCATTCTTAAATATTTGTTCTATAATTAGCCCATCAGCTTCACTGATGAAGCATTTTGTAAGCCTATTTGATTGGTAAAGTTTCATCGAACCGATATGTCATACCAATGTTTTGTTGATCAAACAAATATCACCTTAATCACAGCGTTCGAGAATAGTAAAATCAGACTCAATGACCTAGATATGTTCACCACAGCCAGATTTCCTAAGAAAAATAAAATCTTTAGTTAGTTTGAAGAAATTCTATGATGCTGAATCGTTTTGTCAATAAACTCTTGTTCAAAATTCCTCAAGTCAAAGGAATTGTCAAAGAAAAAAAGCAAATCCAATTTGAATATCAAGCCATAGTAGAAGAACTACAAGTTCAGGAAACTCAACGACGAGATTTTATCACTTTTCTCTATCAAAAAGTTTTGCAAAGAGAGCCACAAGAATCTGAAGTAAAACAATGGTTGAAGACAAATTATAATAATCAACAATTACTCGATTCATTTCTCAATTCTGAAGAATATCAAGAATTAAATAAAAAACAAGTATTATTTAATAATTTAGCTAACTTACCAGGAGTTATTACCAAAGCAGAAACTATTGATGCTTATATTGCCTATCCAGGAAGCGATCGCGTACAATTGAATTTTGCTCTCAATGGCAAGCCATTCCAACTAGATGATTTGTTAGAATGCCTAGATTTTCTAGCAGCCAAAGCTTTGATTGGTTCACAAAGAAATTGTTTTTTAGATATTGGAGCAAACATCGGATCGACATCTATTTTTGCCCTTAAAAGTAAATATTTTGAGCAAGCAATTTGCTTCGAACCTTCACAAGTAAATTATCAGTTTTTACTCTGGAATAGTCAGCTCAATAGTTTACATGATAAAATCCAATGTCTTAAATATGGAGTAGCTAATGTTACCGGCGAACAAGAGTTAATCCGTAGTCCTAATGATTGTGGTGACTTTCGTCTAAATTTTGCGTCAACTCAGGCGACAAATAATGATTTATTTGCCGAAACGACTTTTACTTCAGAGAAAGTTAATTTTACAACTCTCGATCATCTATTAGCCAACAAGACTTTTGAGATCGATAATATCGGTGTAATTTGGATCGATTGTCAAGGAAGTGAAGGTTTAGTTTTTGCGGGAGGGCATAACTTTTTTCAACAGTTATCAGTTCCTATCCATACAGAATTTTGGCCCTATGGCTTAAAAAGACTAAATTGTCAGGAACAATATTTCGATTTTCTGAATAATTATGGCAAAGCATTTGTGCGCTTTGTTAATAATCAACCCCAATATCTAGATTGGCAATATTTGACCAATTATTATGAGCAAAATATTAGTACAGGAAAAGTTTGCAATATTTTAATTTTGCCTAATTAGTTAAACCAGCCATAGTTAATCAAAAATTGGCAACTCTAAAAATAACATCACTACCATTGAGATCAACATCTTGAATATTGATCTGATTTAATTCTAGTTCAAGTTTTTGCCTGATTTTCCCGGGAGATAATCCCAATCTTTGAGATATTTCGTTAATATCAAGGCTGACATTACCAACTTTAATTTTACTATTTGAATCGAAAATTAATCTACCATTTTGGGCTCTTGGCTGACCTTGAATGCCAATATAAACATCTTGATTTTTTAACTGAGGAAAAATATTGAATGCCTGGTCTAAAACCTTTTTTTGACTTTTTGTGAGACTTTCTGCGGGAATCTGTGAAGGAGTGATCGCAGCTCCAATTTCGATAGTGTCATCTTTAACTGTTGTCTGAATTGACTTTGCTACTTGTAAAATTTCTTTCTGATTAGAATGATCGACAAAGTTGGTAATAAGAAGCTGATTTATTTCTTGTTCATTCAACTTGATATCTACACTATTATTAGAATTATTAGATTCTGGAGTTGACTGCTGGATTTGCTGCTGAATTTTATCAGTAATTTGGGTTTTAGCCGCTTGAATATCTGAGGTATCTTTGATGTTAATTGCTTGATTAATACTAGAGTTTTCACTTTGATACCATTCAGGTACTTTGGTCAATTGAAGCCAGTAATGGTAAGTATAAGCAGTGCCTCCGACTAGCAGTAACGATGAAATAATTATCAATTTTCTAACCATAAATTAACCTTCCCCACATCACAATGTAGCACTTAAAAAATAGGTATTTTTCTGGAATTAGCGTTGCTGCCTCTCTCATAACGAGATCACAAAAATGTAAATAACACTCACACAATGTAGAACGAACTTTTACAATGTAGACTGAACTTTAGATTTTGGTAACAAATTGTAAAAAATTGAGGAACGAACGCCAATATACTTCATTACTAAGACACTTAAAGCGATGTTCCACATTACCAAAGATACTGTAGTTGCAATCGCAGCTCCCACACTACCGAAGATGGGAATTAACACTGCATTCAAGACTAAATTAATCGCTGCCGCAATTCCAAAAACCACCACTGATTGATTTTGATGTCCTGTCATAACCATTAAACAACCGACAGAGCCACATACGGCATCTAATACTCTACCCAAAACCAAGATTTTGAGTTCCCAGTCAACTGTAAGGAAATCTGTGCCAAAGATTCCTAAAATAGCCTGGGAAAAAGTCATAAATAAGAGCCCCAAGACTAAAGATGGCCAAAAAATCCAAGCAGTAACGGTGGCAACAACCTTTTGTAAACCTAGAATATCTTCTCGATAATAGAGTGCTACAAAAGCAGGAGCAACCACTGTATTGACAGTTTGTAAAATAATACTGATTAACATGGCCGTTTTGATGGCAGCACTATAGGTTCCTGCCTGTTCTGGGCCTAGAAAATTCCCTACCATCACAATATCGGTTTGATTCAAGATCACAATAAAGGAACCTTGAAGCAACAATACCAAGGAAATACTAAACCATTCTTTGTAGTCATAAATCGGGTCTGCAGGCTCAAATTCTCGATTTATCTTGTCTCCAATGAACCATCTTTGCCCTAAAAGCACTACTACTAAAAGACCTGTGGCTAGAGAAATCATGGGGATGCTAGTAATGGGAATATCAGATTCGATCGCCACTAATCCCGCACACAAAATTAGTACCGGCCAAACGATTTGGTAGGGGGCATAAGCTAAGGTAACATCTTCTAAGGCTCTGCTCGCTTCTAGGTGCAGTTGTACTAATCCCTGGAGGGGAATCAACCAGACTCCAATCAGTAAGGGAGTAGTATAGGCAAAAGTGCGCTCAGGATCTAGTAGCAACAGAATTCCTGTTCCGAATAGGGCAATTAAACAACCAGCAAGTAAGACAATTGAGCAACTGCCCTTAAAGATACCCCGCAAACGTCCCCAGTCTTCTCGAACACGATATTCTGAGATCAAACGCAAATTAGTACGAGCCAAACCAAGCCCCGCGAAAATTCCCAGCAGGAGAGACCAGGCCATTACATATTCATAAATGCCATATTCAGTCTTCCCCATCCAGCGAGCGAGAACAACTTGCAGTAAGTAAGTAAGACTCACTCCCCCCACTTGGATAATCAAAGCTACGCCAGTATCTTTTGCTAAATTCCATAGTTGGCTAGATTCCTGGCTATTGGAGACTGAGGTTTGAGTCATAAATACTAACTAATTAAATTTTTGATGATAAATTATTATCTTTGACCTATAGAATAGCTGGTTTAAATTTAAGAATCGACTTTTCGAGAAATTACATCTGCTAATATTCGGAGACTGCTAAAATTTTCTGGATCTAATTCTGAATCGTCAAATTCAAGATCAAAATGTTGTTCTATGGCTGAGATAAATTCCACAATCTGAACTGAATCTAACTCCAAGCCTCCCTCCAACAAAGGGGCATTATCATCAATATCTTCTACCTTAAGATGATCATCCTCGAAAGCTGTGATAAGAATAGTTTTGAGTTGACTGACCAATTCTGTTGAAATTGTTGTAGACATAGTTTTAATCGTATGTGTTAAAAAATTAGCACTTAACAAAGATTTTCTAAAAAATTCTCAGTTGATTATCCCTTTTACTATGTAATCAGTTCTAATTCAATTAGAATGTTTTTAGATTTACTTTTGGCATCTTTCCCTATGGTGACTGTTGATACTTCCAGAATATTTTTTCACTGAAGTACAGTTCAAACTACAATAGGTGGCAATGAGCTTCTATTAGTTCCCAATCTAATATTTGATCATAAAATCTAATACTTGATCATAAGGAATATACCAAAATCTCTCTGAAAATATACCAAAATACCTCAAGAAGATACCAAGATCTGGATTCAGTTTAAATATCTTCATTATTTTCTGGCTATGCAGATTGTTAAAACATTCAACGGAGAGAGAGGGATTCGAACCCTCGAACGAGTTACCCCGTTACAGCATTTCCAGTGCTGCGCCTTCGACCACTCGGCCATCTCTCCAGACACCGCGATTTACAATTATACATGGCATGAGTGGGTTTTACAAATAAAGTTTAAAACGGAGGCAAGTTGGGGAAGATGAGGGAGTTAGGGAAGAAAAAGTTTCGATTCTCTATTTAATTTCACTCAGCTCCTTATATAATTATTTGATGAATAAATTACATACAGTTACAATACGCGATCGCCGTACGGGAACAACCCATATATTAGAAGTTCCAGAAGACCGCTATATATTACATAGTGTCGAATCACAGGGAGTTACCTTACCTTTCTCTTGTCGTAACGGAGCCTGTACCGCCTGTGCAGTGAGAATCCTCTCGGGAGAACTAGAACAACCAGAAGCAATGGGAATTTCTCCTGAACTGAAAAAACAGGGTTATGCCCTATTATGTGTTAGTTATCCCCGTTCTGATTTAGAAGTCGAAACTCAGGATGAAGACGAAGTTTACAAACTGCAATTTGGGCGTTACTTTGCCAAAGGAAAAGTTAGATTTGGGTTACCCTTAGATGAGGAATAATATTTAACATTGATCAGTGAAGATTCTGAGGAAGATTGTTGTTTGTAGTCTTTGTTTTTGGTTACTTTGGGGTTGTTCTGGAGATCATGAGCCAATAAATTTGATTTCTGTTCAGGTAGAACGAGTTGTGAGTGGACAAACTCTAGAAGTAATGTTCGAAGGGAAGTTGACTAGGGCAAGAATCGTGGGTATTGTGCTGCCGAAATCTTTAGATACGTCCGCTAAAGCAGCAGCAAAAACCAAACTGATCGAGTTAGTGGGTAATACCACAGTGCAATTGGAATTAGAAACGGAGAATCGAGATCCCTATAATCGTCTTTTGACTCATGTCTGGCATAATAATGACTTAGTAAGCGAAGAGTTACTGAAAGAAGGCTATGTGATGGCCAATACCAAATATCCCAACAAATATAGCCAAGAACTTTTTTATGCTCAAGAATATGCTCGCATACTAGGTTATGGTATTTGGGACAATGAATAATTAATAATTAATAATGAGTCAATTACAAGTATTTTTAGATATTGCTAGTGAGGCTGCCTTAGAAGCGGGGGCGATCTTACAAGATAAATTTCGTAATCTTAAAAATGTTGAAGAAAAAGGTCGCTCTGGGGACTTAGTAACTGAAGCCGATAAAGCAGCTGAAGCTTTGGTGCTCAAAGTTCTTAATCGCCATTTTCCTGAGCATCAGATTTTGGCAGAAGAATCGGGAACCTTAGGGGGAAATCAGAGTAAATATCTATGGGCAATCGATCCTTTAGATGGTACAACTAATTATGCTCATGGTTATCCTATATCAGCGGTGTCTATTGGGTTAATGATTGACGGGATTCCTCAAGTGGGAGTAGTTTATAATCCTTTTCGCAATGAATTATTTCGCGCTGCTAAGGGTTTAGGTGCAACTTGTAATCGTCGTCCCATTCAGGTTTCACAAACGGCTCAACTCAAAGATACGCTTTTAGTAACAGGTTTTGCTTACGATAGAAGGGAAACTACCGATAATAACTATGCCGAGTTTTGTTATCTAACTCATCTTACCCAGGGAGTACGTCGTAGTGGTTCGGCTTCTCTTGATTTAACCGATGTAGCTTGTGGCAGATTGGATGGTTATTGGGAAAGAGGTTTAAGTCCTTGGGATATTACAGCGGGAATTGTTATTGTAGAAGAAGCTGGCGGCTTGGTAACTGCTTATGATAAAAGTAATATAGATATAGCATCTGGTCGTCTTTTGGTTACTAACGGTAAAATTCACGATAGTCTTAGTCAAGCACTTTTGGAAACTCCCCGTTTACCATCAGATTTGTATAATTAGAAATATAGCGATCGCGCTTTTATGCTCAATTTAAATCAATTACACAATGCTTTTACTCTGTTTTTAAGTTTATTAGTCGAAGCTATCCCTTTCTTGTTATTGGGAGTATTGCTTTCTAGCTTTTTGTTATTGGTAGTTGATGAACGTAATTTAATTGCCAAGTTCCCCAGGAATCCAGTCTTGGGAGCTTTAGTGGGAAGTTGTGTTGGTTTTCTATTTCCTGTCTGCGAATGTGGCAATGTTCCTGTGGCAAGAAGACTCTTATTAAAAGGAGTATCCCCTGCAGTTTCGATCTCGTTTTTATTGGCAGCACCGACGATTAATCCTGTGGTCATCTGGTCTACTTGGGTAGCATTTGGAGATCGACCACAAATTGTAATTTTAAGAGTGGTCTTTTCTTTGATAATTGCTACGGTTGTCGGGATTATTTTTAGTGTCCAAAAAAATGCTCAGGGTTTGATGCAGCCTGCGTTGGCAAAACGTCTTAAATTTGCTTTTCAACCTAATAGTTTGCAGCCTGATTTATTAAATCAAGAGGAAGTTCCCTTTTTGTTACAGTCTGGAACTTTTTTGCTGAATAATACTGGCAAAACTCAACCCATGGATCAATCATTGATATCGAGTTCTTTTAATAATAATCCCTCAGGTAATTTTTTATTATCTAGAAAATGGCAACTTTTTCTAGATAATGTCAATCAGGAGTTACAAGAATTGGGAGGAATGCTTATTATCGGCAGCGCGATCGCCGCTAGTATTCAAGTTTTTGTGCCTCGGGACATAGTTTTTAGTTTGGGACAAGATAATATCACCTCAATTCTGGCGATGATGTTATTAGCGGCAATTGTTTCTATTTGCTCTACGGTAGATTCCTTTTTTGCCTTGTCTTTTGCGGGGACTTTTACTAGTAGTTCTCTCCTAGCATTTCTGGTATTTGGCCCGACGATAGATATTAAAGCAATTGGTTTAATGTTATCGATATTTAAACCTAAAATTATTATTTATCTTTTTGCGATTGTTGCTCAATTAACTTTTTTGATGACATTTATTCATAGTTATTTATATTAAGTTGCTGTGCTAAATAAATTTACTAAAGTCTATTTTAGGAGCGAGAAACTAAGATTTAGACTGATAAATATTAAATATTAAATGCTAAATGAAGAGAAAAAAGCGAAATCGTTTTAATAAGTTGACCGGGGAACACCGGTCACCGCAGGCACCGTCGTCTCTTGGTGCGCGTTCCCTAGGTCGGGAGACCCGACCGGGGTCGCACCGCTTTTACGGCGGTGTAACGGTGACTCCTTGGCTGGCAATATTGGCCATTTTAACTTGGAGCGCTTTATTATTGAACTATGCGGTAACTGGTCAGTATAAATTACTAATCCATCCTAATTATTTCTATTTAATGCTTGCTAGTAGTATTTGTTTATTGTTGCTCGGCATATTTCGTAGCTTATTACTATTCAATTCTCCCCCAAATCAAACAGAAAAAAATGAACATATTACTTTGTTTCCTCCTGGTTTCGGAAGTCTCTTATTACTACTAGTCGCGATCGCAGGTTGGCTAATTCCCCCCAATGTTCTCAGCAGCACCGCCGCCTTACAAAGAGGAGTCGCTGAGACTTTACCTGCTACTAATTCCCAACCTCAAGCCTTTGTCACCAGTATTAAGCCCGAAGAGCGATCGCTTATAGATTGGGTCAGAACTTTAAATGCTTATCCTGAACCCGATGCTTATCAAGGGCAGCCAGCTCATATTACTGGATTTGTGATCGATCTACCCGAACTTCCCGACAATTATCTATTCCTAGCTCGTTTTATTATTACCTGTTGCGCGGTAGATGCCTACCCCGTCGGAATTCCCATACAATTGAATGATACGCAAAAAAAATATCCCCCCGATACTTGGTTAGAAATCACAGGAAACATGACTACTGCTACTTTGGCAGTTCGAGATCGCACTGAACAAATTCGGGAAAAACGGCAACTAGTTGTCTCCGCAACTACCATTAAACCAATTCCTACCCCTGCTGATCCCTATGGACATTAAATATCAAAAATTCAACATTAAATATTGACGCTTGCGCAGCTCTACCCAAAGGGTCTCGACCCTGCGCCGTTGCACGGCGTTTATCCAGAGCACCGATCTGTTTACCCAGCTCCGTGTTCTGGGGACAAGCCCAGCTCCGTGTTCTGGGCTAAGGAAGCGGTGGAAGC
>JAAUYH010087368.1_pt1 | contig 13487 bp, 11 predicted proteins | sample 7278061 | NCBI WGS metagenome assembly JAAUYH01 (sample SAMN14350203, study PRJNA611818) | marine sediment metagenome | isolation source: surface marine sediment (0.6m) | place: French Polynesia: Moorea | collected 2018-08
ATAGGACGGGATCCCGACTTTGGTACTGCTAAAAATAAACTAGCTGCTTTATCTAAAGCAGAGGTTCCGGTTGCAGAACGTCCTTCTCAGATACCCGAATTAGTTAAAAAATTTTTAACTAACAACTAATTTCGTTTGCTGATTTAGATTGAATTGACAACGGTAAATCCACAGTTGACAAACAAAAAATCATAAGTTGATCCATTTTCACTTCAGCTTCGTGTAAACCATGAAATGAAATTTTTACTGAAGGGAGATTGTATGAGAAGTGACATACTCCCACACTGAAACAAGTTTACAGTGCGGGCATATACCAATTACCAGTAAATTTGCATATTTTTGTTGAGGACTTGAGTTGAGAGGCGAAAATGAAGTTAAGCTCTATTTTCTTGCTCAGAAAATATACTCTTATGGGCAAAATAAGTTAATAGATTTTGAATTTTTGAATTTTTGAATTGATCGCATGACTTCTATTTCCAATTCCTTCCAATCCTTAAGAGCTTCCAAATCTTGTGCTTTAATTCCTTTTATTACTGCGGGGGATCCCGATTTAGAAACCACAGAGAAAGCTTTGCAAGTTTTAGACCGTAATGGTGCTGACTTTATTGAGTTGGGTGTTCCCTACTCCGACCCATTAGCAGATGGTCCAGTAATTCAAGCTGCTGCAACTCGGGCTTTAGAAAAAGGTACGAAGTTAGAGCAAGTGTTAGAAATGATTGCACGGGTTAGCCCTGAGTTACAAGCACCAATAATTTTATTTACTTATTACAATCCAATTTTGAACCGGGGGGTGAAGGAATTTTTAGCCCAGGTTGCTAAAGTTGGAGTACGAGGATTGGTAATACCGGATTTACCTTTAGAAGAAGCAGAGGACTTGATTCAAAATGCTACAAATTTTGGGATTGAGGTAACTTTGTTAGTCGCTCCTACTAGCTCTAAAGAAAGAATAGAAGCGATTACCCGTCAATCCCAAGGTTTTATTTATTTGGTTAGTGTGACTGGAGTTACAGGAATGCGATCGCAAATGGAAAGTCGAGTAGAAGATTTGCTTGCGAGCATGCGAGATATAACTGAGAAACCTATCGGTGTTGGTTTTGGAATTTCTGGTCCAGAACAAGCGCGTCAGGTCAAAGATTGGGGAGCAGATGCGGTAATTGTTGGTAGTGCTTTTGTGAAAAAACTCGCAAATGAAAACTCAGGAGAAGGATTACAAGCTGTTGGAGAACTCTGTCAGCAGTTGAAAGCAGCAATTAGTTCTAACGAAGTTGTGGGAACAGTTTCAGGGTCATAAGAAAATCACAACTTATTTTTATTCTCTGTGTCTATGTCAATTCAATATATAGATACAGAGTATAAATGTTTCATACTGCTACCATAACAGGTCAGAAATAATTTAATTTGAAATGTAATTTTATATACTTGTTATTTGGTCTTTAGAATTTTGTCAAATTAGTATTCCTGTATTTTATAGAAAAATTACCCTAAAAAAATAGTAGTAAATTTTTGTTACAAAAACAAAAGAATTTGGATAAAACTCTTTGTAAAATCAGATATTTTGTAGAGAAATAAAATTCTCATAAATATATCAACGACCTATGAACGAGCAACAGCTTCAAGAGCTAGCTCTACAAGCACAACAGCAGTCGTTAGGTACAACAACTAGACGAATAGCTTTATCAAAATTAATTGATGCTATTTACCGCTCACAAAAACTTGTACGTCCATATAAAGATCAATTCCAAGGAGTTTATGAATATATTTACCAAGAAGCAGTACAAGACTTATTTTTATATATTTGCACAAATATTGACAAATATAACCCCGAACGTGGCAAATTTATAACTTGGATTAATATGTTATTAAGTCGCCGTTTTTTTAATGAGGCTATTCCAAAGGTAATCGGTAATACTAATGAAATTAACTTAGAAAAATCCATTTTAGAAAATCTTGGAACTGAAAATCTTGGAACTGAAAATCTTGAAACTGAAAATCTTGAAACTGAAAATCTTGGAACTGAAAATCTTAGAAATGAAAATCTTGCAAATTTGGAATTTTATATAGGAGAAAGTACAAATAATTATATCTCTGACTATCAAAAAATTAGAAGATATATAGAAATAGATCCTAAAGGAATTTTTAGAGCAGCACATATCAAAAAATATCCTCAAGTAAATTTCCGAGAGATAGCCATTAAAAGATGGTCGGGTATACCTTGGAAAGATATTTCAGATGAATTTAGTATTCCGATCCCAACCTTAAGTAATTTTTATCAACGAAACTTAGAGAAATTTCGCAGTGAATTTAGAGATTTATGTGGGTCCTAGGACTTAATTGAGGGTCAAATTAATGAGTGATATAGCAACTTTATTTACATTTAGCGGTCCAATATCTACTGTTGCTCGAATACAAGCAGAAAGATGGTCTAAACAACAAATTACCCCGGAAAAATGCCAGCAGGTTTTACTTAATACATTATCCGTATACTTTGTTGATTTTTATCTTAGATGTATGGGTTTTGCAACTGACTTAGAAGCAAGTGATAGTTGTAACCCTGTACAGCAAACCCTAATGGATACAGCCGATTTGTTAATCAATAATTTAGGGAAGTTAGAATGTCTTCCAGTCCAAAAAGGTGAAGATTTTGTTTATATTCCACCGGAAGTCCAATCAAATCGCATTGCTTATGTAGCTGTGGAAATAGATAAATATTTTCAATCAGCAAAATTGTTGGGGTTTGTTAAAGAAATATCAATTGATAATCTACCTCTTAATCAATTAAAGCCTTTAGAAGAATTACTAGAATATCTCGAATTTTTAGAATCTACAGAATTAGAAAAAACTATATCACCTGAACAAAAGCAGGTCAATTTGACAAGATGGTTTGAGAATATTTTTAATGAAGATTGGCAGGCAATTGAAAGTGTTTTTTTTGCTCAACCAGCTTGGCAATTTAGAAGTGCTGAAGATAATTTAAGTGAGAGTTTAAGTAACTCTGTTGAACGAGCTAAAATAATTGACTTTGGTATCCAGACAAACAAAGAATCAGTAGGAATAATTGTTAATGTCAGTCGCGATCAAAATAATTCTAATGATTTAAATATCGTTGTCAGCTTACACCCAGGAAATGGGAAAGAATATTTACCACCTTTGCTTCATGTCATGATTTTAGATGAAGAAGGGAATGCTGTAATGGAAGCTAAAGCCAAAAACGATAACAAAAAAATTGAATTGGAATTTAGCGCATCTCGTGGAGATTTCTTCAGTGTCAAGATAGTTTTAGGAGATTTCAGCGCGATCGATAATTTTACTATCTAAACCGTCAATCATCCGCATTCACAAACTAGTTCAGGTGATACTAAGTGCATAAGTTGGAAATACAGTCACCTATGAAAAAATAATATTATAAATCTTATAAGTACCACCAATGACAAAATTGGTTGTCCTAAAACTAGATGGCAATTTTCAAATGGGCTTACAAGTGACGTTCTCACTTGCTTCAGAAGGTTGTAGTGCCCATATAGAAGTTACCGGTAATTTACCATTAGACCCAGAACTATTGACAAAAATTGACCATTGGCGCTCAGATTATCGTAGTTTGGGAAAATCTACTCGCGCACTAAAAGCAATAAAAGTTGCTTACGATGGTTCTATTACCGAGAAGCGTGAAAGTTGCCAAAAATCAACAGGTGAGTTACAAAAACAACTGAATAACTGGATGCGTTCGGAGTCGTTTCGTCCCATACGCGAGACTTGGTTGAAGGAATTAAAAGAACATGAGCCAGCAAGGGTACTCATTCGTACATCTTCTCAAGAATTAAGACAAATACCGTGGCATTTGTGGGATTTAGTGGAAGAGTATCCTAATGCTGAACCAGCTTTAAGTGCAGCAGATTATCAAAAACCCATAACAGCAAAAACATCTACTTACAGAGATAAAGTTAAAATTCTAGCTATTTTAGGTAACAGTACCGGTATTGATATTGAAGCAGATCGAAAATTACTCAATAGTTTACCAGATGCTGAAGTTACCTTCTTAGTAGAACCACAACGTTACCAAATCAATGATTCCTTGTGGGAAGGACCTTGGGATATCTTATTTTTTGCAGGTCATAGTCAGACAGCAGAGGATAGTGGTCGAATATACATTAATGAAAATAAAGAAAGTTTAACGACTGATGATCTCAAATATGGTTTAAAAAAGTCTATCGCCAAAGGCTTAGCTTTAGCAATTTTCAATTCCTGTGATGGTTTGGGATTAGCCTCTGACTTAGAAGCGCTAAATATTCCCCAAATGATTGTGATGCGAGAACAAGTACCAGATAAAGTCGCCCAGGTATTTTTAAAGCATTTTCTCGCGGCTTTTGCTGGCGATCGCAAGCCTTTGTATCAAGCGGTGAAAGAAGCAAGATTGAAATTACATGGTTTGGAAAATGACTATCCCTGTGCTTCTCTATTACCAGTAATTTGTCAAAATTCCTCCTCTGTTCCACCAACTTGGTTAGATTTAGGTCGCCGTCCAACTAAGATTAGCCCCTATCGCGGTTTATTCGCTTTTCGAGAAGAAGATGCAGAGTTCTTTTTTGGACGAGAAGATTTTACTAACACGTTAGTAAAGGCTGTATGTCATCAACCTTTAGTTGCTGTTATTGGTTCTAGTGGTAGTGGTAAATCTAGTGTGGTGTTCGCTGGCTTGGTAAAACATTTACGAGATACAAATAACTGGCATATTGTTGACTTTAGACCAGGTTCTAGACCCCTGTTTTCCCTCGCTGCTGCATTGGTATCCCAAGAAGAAAGTCATCTCAACCGTACCGAGCGCCTACGTTCAACCAGAAATCTTGCCAATGACTTGAAACAATATGAAAATGGGTTACTCGATGTAGTAGATGATATCCTCAGAGAATATTCCAGCAAACGTTTCTTATTAATTGTCGATCAGTTTGAAGAACTTTACACCCTATGCAAAGATTCACAAGAACGCAAAGCTTTTCTAGATAGACTATTAGAAGCAATTAATAGTTGTCATAATTTCACTTTTGTCATCACTCTAAGAGCAGATTTTTTGGGACAGGCTTTATCTTACCGTCCTTTTGCCGATGCTTTGCAGTATGCAGACTTAAAACTTGCTCCAATGACAGAAAGAGAACTACAAACATCAGTAGAACAACCTGCGGAATTACTGGGAGTAAGAATTGAGCAGGGATTAACTGAACGTATTCTTTCTGCGGTCAGCGCTGAACCAGGAGATTTACCCTTATTAGAATTTGCCCTGACTCAACTGTGGGAAAAACAGCAAGATGCCCAATTGACCCACGCTGCTTACGAGCGAATTGGAGGAGTAGAAGCAGCATTGGCTTGTTATGCGCAAGAAACATATAATCAACTCAACTGCGAGCAAAAAGAAAAGGTAAGGCGAATTTTTATCCAACTCGTATATCCAGGACAGGGAACAGAAGATACCCGTCGTGTAGCTACGCGCACTGAAGTTGGTAAAGAAAACTGGGATTTGGTAAGCCACTTAGCTGATGCTCGCTTAGTAGTTACGGGATATGATGAAAAAACTGGCTTGGAAACTGTAGAAATTGTCCATGAAGCTCTAATTCGCAATTGGGGACAACTACAGGAGTGGATGCAACAAGACCGGGAGTTTCGTCATTGGCAAGAGCAGTTACGAGCAGCCATGCGTAGTTGGGAGAGTAGCGGTGAAGATGAGGGTGGCTTATTGCGAGGAAAGCCTTTGACAGATGCATTATATTGGCAAAGCAAACGCTTTATAGAGTTGAGTTCCTTTGAGAGCAGTTTTATTGGATTGAGTGTGGAACTGCGATCGCGTGAGAGTGAAAAGCAAAAGCGCAGACAACAATTTACTATCTTAGGACTTTCTGGTGGCTTAGTTTTAGCTTTAATATTAGCTGGAATTGCTGGATGGCAATGGCAGAATTCATTAAAGAGTGAGATTAAAGCTCTTAGTGCATCTTCAGAAGCGTTTTTAAGCTCAAACCAACAATTGCAGGGACTTACAGCAGCAATCAGAGCGGGGCAAGAATGGAAACAATTGAAAAAGTTACCTTGGGTAAAAACAGATACTCAAAAGATAGTTGTCAAGGCGCTAAAAAATGTACTTTATAAGATTAAAGAGTACAACCGTTTATCAGGGCATAAGGCTCCAGTTGAAGCAGTTGCAATCAGCCCTCAAGGTAATATAATTGCTACAGCAAGCCAGGATAAGACCGTCAAACTTTGGAAACTAGACGGCACACTATTGAAAACCTTGATCGGACATGATGCTCAGGTTTACACAGTTGCTTTTAGTCCTGTGAGCAGTTCCGTCTCCAATGTATCACAGCTAGATAGCACAGCTATGATGACCCCCCAGGAGTTAGATCAAATCATTGCATCGGGTGGTGAGGATAAAACTATTAAACTCTGGAAACCAGATGGTACATTGTTGAAAACACTTAAAGGTCATACTGATGCTATTAAGAGAGTTACTATCAGTCCTAACGGCGAGATGATTGCATCAGCAAGTTGGGACGGAACAGTTAAACTCTGGAAACTTGATGGCACACTCGTAAAAACGATAACACTAGATGGAAATTTACCTCAACAGACAACGGTAGATTTTAGCCCTGATAGCAAAATGATTGCCTCCGGAGGTTGGGAAGGAACAGTTAAACTCTGGACACTTGATGGTGCCTTACTAAGAAGTCTTAAAGTTGACAAGCAAGGCAATGAGGTTTACGCAGCTGTTTTTAGTTCTGACGGTAGTAAAATTGCTACAGCTTCTGACGACAAAAAAGTAAAACTCTGGAAAGTTAGCAATGGTCAACTTTTGAAAACACTGGTAGGTCATAATGCTGCTGTCAGAGGAGTTGCTTTTAGCACTGACAATAAGATCATTACCTCAGTCAGTGATGACACAACTGTGAAACTCTGGAAAGTTAGCGATGGTCAATTGTTGAACACACTAGCAGGTCATGATGGCGAAGTTCACGGAGTTACTTTGGGTCCCAAAAGTGAAATCATTGCCTCAGCGAGTGAAGATAAAACGGTTAAACTTTGGAAAATAAGCGGTACATCACTAAAAATTCTCTCTGGATATAGCAGTTCAGTTTATGGAGTTTCTATCAGCCCGGACGGCGAACTGGTGGCTACAGTAGATGGGAACAAAAATGTCAAGCTCTGGAATAGAGAAGGAGATTTATTGAAAATACTTAAAGGTCATAGCGATCGCATTTTTGCAGTTGCTTTTAGCCCTGAGGGTCATATAATTGCTTCCGCAGGTGGAGAAGGTACAGTGAAACTATGGAAGCGAGATGGTACATGGCTTCAAGACTTGAATGAAGATGATAAACATGATGCATTTCGCACAGTTGCTTTTAGCCCAGATGGCAAAATGATTGCCGCAGCAGGTGATGATACAACTATTAAGCTGTGGAAGCTTGATGGGACGCTGAAGAAAATTATCTCAAAGAATACTTTCCAAGGTCATAGTAATAGGATATGGGATTTAGCTTTCAGTCATGATAACAAGCTGATTGCTTCAGCCAGTAGGGATGGTACAGTTAAACTCTGGAACCAAAATGGCAAGTTGTTAAATACTATACATGGTCACAATGGTGAAGTTTATGGAATTGCAATTAGCCCTGACAGCAAAACAATTGCTTCGGCTAGTGAGGACGGAATAGTTAGACTCTGGAATATAGATGGTACTTTGCAAAGAAATATACTAGTAGCTCAAGAAGGTGGTGAAGTAAAAAGAGTTGCTTTTAACCCCCAAGGTAATATGATTGCCACAGCAAGTGACGATGGGAAAGTCAAACTTTGGAAACTAAATGGTACGTGGCAAAAAACCCTGGATTTGCACAAAGATGAGGTTTCAAGTCTAAGTTTTAGCGGCGATGGTAAGATGCTGGCTTCGGCAAGTAAGGACAAGAGTGTGATTCTTTGGAATATTGAGCAAGATTTAAATCTAGATAAGCTACTAAAGATAGGTTGTGATTGGGCTGGTGATTATTTGAAGACAAATTCTCAGGTTAGTCAAAGCGATCGCTATCTGTGTAGCTGAATTAATCTATTTGTGCTTATTCTTATATCTTACCAATTAAAAAGTTCTTGGTCTTCCCTAGCATTAATTTTTTTGTAATTTGATTTTTTGGAGGTTATTTATGTCTTGTACATGCGGAACATCATACATTATTAAGTCAGGAGATACCCTCTTTCTTATTGCCGAAAGAGAGTTAGGTGATGGTAATCGTTGGCAGGAAATTACGAAACCAAATTGCACACCATTTACAGAAGAAGAGGCTAGGAAATTGTACCCAGGTGATGAAATCTGCCTTCCTAGTAAAGGTTCAATTATTAAATTCGCAGGGGTACGTTCATCCCCTTATTTTTACTATCCCGGTCCCCCCGAACCGTTCCCTCCATCAGAATATTGGGCTAAAGCAATGCAAACCATGGCAGGATATTTCCCTAGTTCCACCCCAGTGGGAGTATGGCTGGTTGGTGAGTTCAATGACACTAAGAACACCAATAGTGGAATGAATATGGGTTTTCCCAATCCAGGCGGTAACTACGATCCGCGAATCCGCTTTTCAGATATAGATAAGCACGAAAGTTATCTAAGTTATTTTGACCGTCAAGGGGTTAAGGTCTTCCTGCAAGTAGAATCCGGCTATGCCGATATGAAAGATTTGATTGACGTGACCTTAAGACAGTATGGACATCATCCAAGCGTGATCGGTTTTGGCATCGATGTAGAGTGGTATAAGCGCACAAGTGTAGCTCTAGAAGAAGCAGATAAAATTCCACCCGTTACAGACGAACTAGCGCAAGTATGGGAAGAGGCAGTGAAATCTTACAACCCTAGCTATCGACTATGTCTCAAGCACTATCACAGACCTTCCTGGGACGATTTCAAACTGCCAAAGAATTACCGAGGTGAGATTATTTTTATTAATAGTGCTCAGGGATTCTCTAGTTATCAAGCATTCTTAAATTGGATGACAGAATTTGCTGATTACTTTAGCACCAACCCAGTAATGTTCCAGATTGGGTATGATGACGTGAAAAATGATGAGACAGGCAAAACCGATAAATTCTGGTGGGAGCAGCTAACTCAACCGTTCCCCCAAACTATAGGTCTGGGCTTGGCTGAAAAATGCAGTAATCCAGAGGTGGGAGTAATTTGGGTAGATTTTACTCTCAAAGACATTGTTCCCTAAATTTGGTAACACTGGTGAAAGTCAAATAATTTTGTCTTCATCAGTTCCCACATACTGGACAAACCCCCTATCTTACTAGTACTGGTAAGATGGGGTAACTTAAAGCTCTATAGAGTCAATAGTTTTAAATATTACAATAGTTACTGAAATTATTTATTGAGGAATACAAAGCTTCCATCCCACTTCAATTTGTGTGGGATCGCTAATCAAATCTTTATTAGCTTTGTAAATTCTCCTCCACGATTGTTCGCTACCGTCTCCGTAAAATTTTTCGGCTATCTTTGATAGATAGTCATCAGGTTGTACCACATAAACTTGAGAATCAGGTGGACATTTTCCCGTAGTAGATAAGAGTTCTTCAATGGTGACAAAACTCAAACCTCGTTGTTTGAGTTGAGGAATAGCAATATCAAGTGCTTTGATTGTATGTTCTCCCTTTGGTTGATTTTCTTCTCCAGGTAGATCGTGACATAGAATAATTGATCCCTTTTTAGCATATAGCAAAGTGGTGACAATGGATTCTACTCCAGGACTTCTCCAATCATTCGTATCAATCGACCAGTGGATATGAGTAAGTCCAAGAGTTGCAGCCAAATTAGTTACTCGTTGGGGACGATCAGGAGCATTACCCTTGTCAGTATCCCAATTCGGAGGTTCACCAAGCGGAGGACGAAAATATTGGGGGGTATATCCGGTTACTTGTTTAATTATTTCATTAGTATTGCGCAGCTTATTAAGAACTGTATTATCATCCAAGGTCCGAAGACTTTGATTACCATCAGAATGATTGGCAATTATATGACCTTCGTTATAGGTTTGCTTGACAATCTGCGGAAGCTCTTTAACACGTGGAGCAATACAAAAGAAAGTGGCTTTAACATTATGCTTGCGGAGTACATCAAGTAGCTTTGATGTTATGTCATGTGGACCGTCATCAAAGGTAAGAGCTATGGAAGCATATGTTTGGTCACCCGAGTAAATTGGTTTTGGCATGATAGTTTTTTCCTAAATACTAATAATAGTAATCTTGAAGATTTATCAAGTAAATTAACTAGATTTCGATATCAGAAGAAATTGTTAATTATTTTTATATATTTATAGAACAAAATTTTAGATTTTTAATAATAGTTGAAAGCAATTTATTATACTTATGAATAGGAAGTATTGTGACGATATCCATTTATATAATTCATCTTCGGACAAAATTTTCTATTTCAGACGCATCTTCGTAATATTTTCGCCGCACAATTAGCAATAATAGGCTTCATCTCTAATGCGATCGCAGAAGATGTTTTTTATATCATTACGTCATGAAAAAAATCTCAATCGTAGTAATTGTATTTCATATAAATTCTGGGATAACACTATATTATAATTCGCTTATAGAATTTTATTAACTAATATTAAAATTCTCTCATGCTTCAGATAAAATATTTGATTTTAGCTGAGTAACTTCTAGAGCAAATTATTGTTCTTAGTAGTTATATAATTAGAAAATCAAATGAATAAAATTTTATTGTTTGAAGCCAAAAATGAAACTAAATATCTCTTGATTAAATCTTTAGAAACGGCAGGATTTGAAATTATTGATATAGAAAATGGTCTGATCAGTGTTCAGCTAGCACAAGATAAATTATCTGTTACAGCAGAAAGTCAAAACTCAAATATTCAGAAGTCGATATTCCCATCAATTCCGCGATTAAGTGAGGTATTTGAGTTTATTGAATTAAATTATCATAAAAATATTAGACTAAAAGAAGTAGCTCAAGAAGTTGGTTATTCTTCTGCTTACTTAACTGACTTAGTGCGAAAACTTACCGGTAAAACAGTCAATAATTGGATTATCGAACGCCGGATAGCAGAAGCAAGATACCTACTTTTAGAAACTGAGGATTCCATTGAAAATATAGCTTTCAAGGTCGGATATAACAATATTAATCATTTTTATTGTCAATTTCGTAATTATCACCAAACTACACCTCAAAACTGGAGAGAAAAACAACGAATTCATGCATTATCATTATGATAATACCTTAAGATTAATGCCTCAAAATTTTACTTATCTATTAGACCCGTCCAAAATATTAATATAGATATACAAAAATGGTAGAAAGGAAAATTGGTAATCTACCATTTTCATAAAAAATATCAATTGTCTTCGATTATATTCAAAAATATCCTCAAAGAACAAAACAACTTTTAGGCATCAGTTATGTAGAATATGGAAAGTGGGATGAACTTATGAGCATTGTCGATGGGAACAAAATCAAAATCGACGTTGAATCGGATGGCTATAATTCCGAAGAACAACGCCAGAGAAAGGCAATCCGTATTTATACAGATAAAAAATATAATGGAGGTCTATTCATTATTGATTTAGACCATATACCTGAAGGGTCGTAGAGGTAAAGTAATAGGTTTTAGCTGTATAGCAGCTAAATTGAATGTAACAACATTACTTTTATTTTTAATTTTGAGGTCTCATTATTAAATGAGACCTCCTTGATTTAACAATTTATGTAACAACTCTTATAGCTGTTCTACTTATTCAAATAATCTATGAGTTATATATTCTCCAGCCGAATGCCAAACTAGTTCAGTTAAATTATAATCTGGACTATGAGGAGGTAAAAATTCCAAGATAAAATTTGGCATTTCCGTTTCAATTTTATCTAAAAAATCTTTTCTTTTATGGAAACTAGCATTGTCTAGGCTAATAACTATTTTTATTTATATATAAGTTCTAATGATAAATACCTAAAAATAATTAATTTTATTTTTAAAATACCTAAAAATATTTAATTAAATATTAAATTAGAAAATCATAGCATTGATATTAATAAGTAACCAAGTGTATCGCACACAATCAATTACTTGCACAAAATTAAAGATGCAACTTTTATTTTATTTTTGCATACCTAGTAATGTAATTACGAACAAAATCGCATCTTAAAGTATAATTTCTCAATCAAACATGAAGGAAAAAGTGATGGTTAAAATCCAAAAAAATAGCTTTAGTGTACTTAATTTAATGCTCCTTTTTATAGTGCTTGCAAGTTTTAATCCTTTTGGTAGTCAAGCTCTAGCTGGGGGCTTTGCAAATACCTGTAAACGTGTCAGGGTATCAGGTTCTTGGTTGAGTGCAAGGTGCAAAACTCGCAGAGCTAATTACAAAAACACTGGAATTAATCTAAATAATTTTGTCACAAATCGTAATGGATATCTACGATTTTCAAATCGGGGAGGAAATTTTTCTGCTTCGTGCAAAAACATAAGAATTGCAGGAAAGAGTACGCTGAGAGCAGATTGTAGAACATTCCAGAGAGATTACAGAAATACCTCATTGAATTTAAATGGAAGAATAACCAATAGAAATGGAACTTTAGACTTTGACTAACATCAAATTACTGCTAATTTTTTATAATTTGGACAAAAATAGTCCTATTTAATTTGTGAACAGATAACTCCTGTAGAGATGTTGCATGCAACATCTCTACAATATTGATTTTGATAAATTATTTAGGATTTCTATAGCAATAGTTTTAATTTCCCAAATATTGATTGTGACTTTTGTGTATTTAAGAAATTACCAAAACCTTGCTCTCAAACTTTTACTAAGTTTTATTAAATCTTCACCATCTTTCATAGAAATAAGGCTGTGTTTAAGTAATTAAACATTAAAATGTTCCTCTGAAGTGAAGAAATAATGGGGTTATACCAATTCTTTATGAGCCTGCATAAAATTCTCAAAGCCAAAATTATTATTTTGCAACAGTTTTAGGTATCACGATTCTGTGCATCTTCATATGAAATTGGTATTACCTATAATTTATATTTGGTATTACCTAATATTTATATCAAGTATTCGAAGAGACAATGATTAAGATTGTATTCAATAATGAACATACTAAAACCAAAAATTTTGTAGTTAAATGCCTAAAAAAGGCAGAATTTGAGGTTATTAGTGCAAAAAATGACTCTATTAGAATTCAGTTAGCAGATAATAAAATTTTTAGTACTGCAGCAAGTAAAGAATCAAATTCTTCTGAGTCTATATTCCCATCGACTTCTAAACTAAAAGAAGTATTTGAGTTTATTGAATTGAACTATGATCGACCTATGTAAGGATTCAGGTCTCAACTTGAGGTATTAAAGATGGTGGTTGCACATCATGATTCGCCATAGCTTTTATAGCTTGCTCAAAAAATTCAATTACGGAACGTTCTTGACGACGACAAGTTTGTACTACCGTCAATAAAT
>JAAUYH010190821.1_pt1 | contig 13487 bp, 15 predicted proteins | sample 7278061 | NCBI WGS metagenome assembly JAAUYH01 (sample SAMN14350203, study PRJNA611818) | marine sediment metagenome | isolation source: surface marine sediment (0.6m) | place: French Polynesia: Moorea | collected 2018-08
GGTTAATTTATCCGTAAGCATTTGATTTAAGACAATTTTTTAAGCTCTCATTCTTAGCTTATCAAATAAGGTAATAGATTTTCTCAGTTCTCTAATTTCTTCTGTCAAAAACTGATACCTTTCTTGGAGTTCTGCTAGTTTAATTTTATTATAATCATTAATTTCACTTTCCGAAGCAGAGGGAACTGGTTGAGAGTTACTTGATGTCATTAAAACGGGAACCTCAGCTTGTGATATTCCTGCTAACTCAATAGCATTACAACCAAAATGAAGCAATCAGGTTTCCGTTGTGAGAAAGAGTTTAACACTTCGACTCTGCTCAGTGTTAAACTCCTACAAATTGCGCTTGTAGGGACATAATAATATTATGTCCTAATGGGTTCTCATATATTATGGCTCTCCCGACAGTGTGGGGTAAAAAGTATAATAGACTACATACCTAAAATGGTGGGTTAGGTTGCAGACCATAAGTTATTGTGTTTTCATAAAAATCAACCCTGCCCCTAACCCACCCTACGAGGTATAAATTTTTCTGATCACCATAACTACAGGAGAGCCCGCATATAAACAAAGTTCTAAATTATTAATGGATTGTAAAGATAGGATAAAGTGGTATTTATTCGGAAATTTTTGATGATAGAGTCTAAAATTTCCTCTTAATTGTAAAGTTAAATAACAAAAATATTGACATTATCTATATTTATTATTAACTTAAGTAAACTATTGCATGAATTCAATCGTAAACATTAATATTTCTTCATACAAGGAGTTTAGGGTTTCAGGGGTAATGCTAGGGTAAAACAACTTCCTTTACCATATTCTGAGCTTAAGGTCAGGTTTCCTTGATGAAGTTGCGCTAGTTTCCGTGATAACGCTAACCCTAAACCCGTCCCTTTATGTTTGCGACTGAGATTACTATGAATTTGTTGGAAGGGTTGAAACAGTTTCTTTTGATCGTCTTCTTTAATACCAATTCCTGTATCGATAACAGAAAACGTCAGTAAATTGTCAACTTTCTTAACTTGTAACGTCACTGAACCTTCTTCTGTAAATTTGATAGCATTAGATAGTAGGTTGATCAGAATTTGTTTGATTTTTCGTTGATCAACGGTACAAAAATCGACTTGATCACTTAAGTTTAAAACAAGGTCTAAGTTTTGCTCATTTGCTTTGGGTTGTACAATGGATATTGCTGCTAAACAAATATCTTCAACCGCAACAGTTTCTAAGAATAATTCTTCTTTATTAGCTTCGATTTTGGAGAGATCCAAAAAGTCATTAACTAGGGCTAATAAATGCTCACCTGATACTCTAATTCCATTAACATACTCTTTTTGCTTATTATTTAGGGTTCCATAAATTTCCTGTTTTAACATTTTAGAAAATCCTAAAATACCAGCAAGAGGAGTTCTTAATTCATGACTAACGTGGGATAAATAATCACTTTTATGATCGCTGGAAGATTGTAGTTTTCTATTTTCTAATTCAATTAAGTTTATTTTTTCTACCCATTGAATTTGCTGAATAGCGATAGCAATTTGATAGGTGATAATTTCTAAACTATCTATTTCTTCTTGATTAAAAACCCTCTCAGATTGTTCAGTTTGTAAGATTAAATAACCAAAAAATTGCTGGTTTAGATACAAAGGAAGACTTAATATACAGCAGTTAAATTGACCTTGATGTTTAACCTGTCTAGAAGGGAGAATTTCACAAGAGTTGGTAACAATAGCATCCCCTTGACAAAACTGATAAACTTGATGTTGTTTGGTACAGTTAACCAGAGGAAACCATTGCTGATAAACAAAATTTTCTAGCCAATTTTTATCTCTTACTCCCCAACAATTATAAATTTGGCATACTGATGCTTCTATCCTCAACAAAACTAAATTATCGAGATGATAAGCTTTTCCCATAATGGCTAAAATTTTAGCAATTTTTTCTTGGGGATCAACATCAGAGTTTAATAGACAATAAATTTGCCGAATTAATTGTTGTGACCTATTTTGATGGTATAAGGGGTTAGGCATTTTTGTCTCTTGCTGGAAAATCTCTGAACATTGATCGGTCACAGTATTCATAGGTATTTTTACTTTATTCAATAGTTGGATTAACTTACCGTTAACTGTGAGGTAGGAAGATGGGAATTTTGTAAATAAAATTAAAATTTTGTGATAATTTTTAACACAGAAATAACGATTAATAATCGATTAAGTAGTTGTCTCCCGCTACTTTATATTAATTATACAGGTAAATTTAGTTTTATGAGATTCTTGAGGAAATTTGTCTAATTGAAAGAACATCCCCTTGTTAAGAAATAAGGGATATCCTTCAATGTGATCTTAAAATTGCCGACGGGAAAAAATTAAACTAGAAACTGTCAACAATAGGACAATATAAATGATGCCATAAACCGCATCAATGAATAATTCTGAACGACTGGGAAGAATCCCATACACGGCTGTATTTTTGAGGTTAAACCTTTCTAAGTTAGGAACCACTAAATAGATGGTTTCAGTTAAGGCAGTGATTTGAGGATTTTTACTTAACGTTGCTAATTCTAGTAAATCACTACTTAGATGTCCAATGACATAAATGCCAAAGCTTAAAAGGGTTGCTAAAATTGAACTGGTAAACACGCCAAAGGTTATGGCCACTGCTGTTAATACTGCTAATTCTAATAATAAATAAACTTGAGAAACCAGTAAACTAACAGGAGAAAATGTTATCTTTGCCCAAGTTAAAGCTCCTAAATAAAGTACAGTCATAATCGCAATAACAACTGCTAAAACACCACATAAACCGAGATGTTTTCCTACAATTAATTCCGCCCGACTAATGGGTTTAGGAATCAAAATCAAAACGGTTCTTTTCTCAATTTCTTTGTTAATTAAAGCCGTCCCGACGAAAATAGCAACGATCGCCCCTAAAAAAGAAGTTAACCCTAAGCCAACATCAAGAAAAATTTTGCCATCTGCTCCCACCGAAATCTCGGGAAGTAAGCGTAAAGATAGGGCTAAAACAACGGCAAAAAATCCAATCACATAGAGAATGCGATCGCGGATAACTTCTCGAAATCCATTACTAGCAATGATCCAGATTCTGATTAAATTCATGGTTGTTTGAGTATCTTTCTTACTGCTGTTAACTTTCTTATTATTCCCCAGGATTGGCTAACTGTTATCATAAGCTTACAAGAAATTCATACACATCAGAGAACAATTGTCATGAAAAGATACAAAATAAAGCCTTGGATAATTTTACCTATCTTAAGTTTAATTACAGCCATTTGTTTAGTGGGATGGCAAACTCAGGGGTAATGGAATACTGGTCACTTCCCCAACATTATCAGTTAAGATAAGTGAGAGGAGCAGAGGAAGCAGGGGAAGCAGAGGCAGAAATTGTTGGCCTTTATGGACTAAAATGAGAACAATTCTTAGATTAATGAATAGAGAAATGAATCAAACCCCTTTTCTAGAGAAAATTATTATTTATCCTATTAAATCCTTAGACGGTTTATCAATCTCACAAGCCACTTTACTTAAAAGTGGTGCATTAAAATACGACAGACAATGGGCAATTTATGCTAATAATCAGAAATTGATTAATGGTAAAAGTAACAACAAAATTTATAAATTACGAGCAACTTACGATGATTTTATCAGCCAAGTGACCTTAAAAGATGAAGATAACGATTTACAAGAAACATTTAATTTAACGGAAGAGAAAAAAGAACTAGAATCATTTTTAAGCAATTATTTTGGTCAGTCTGTATATTTACAAGAAAATAGAATAACGGGTTTTCCTGATGATACCAATGCTTCTGGACCAACCATTATTAGTCAAGCAACGTTAGAAACCATTACTCAGTGGTTTCCTAATCTGACCATAGAAGAAACAAGAAGAAGATTTCGAGCAAATTTAGAAATTAATGGAGTTCCCGCTTTTTGGGAAGATCAACTTTTTATCAATAAAAATCAATGGGTTAACTTTTGCATTGGTGAGATTGATTTTCAAGGAATTAATCCTTGTCAAAGATGTACCGTACCCACAAAAGACTCTTATACCGGAGATATAACCAATAACTTTCAAAAACAATTTATAACAAAAAGAAAAGAAACTTTACCCAGTTGGGTAAATCCTAGTCAATTTAAGCATTTTTATAGTGTCAGTGTGAATACAAAAGTAACAACTTTACAACAAGAAATCGACTTAAAAGTTGGAGATCAGGTCAAAATAATTGATAATTGATGAGTGATACTTTGACAGTTCAGTACAAGTAACTAATAACTCAAATATGGCCTTTTCCTTTCAATTACAAAAAAAATGTTGTCATACCCAAGCAAGGGCCGGAACTTGGTCAACACCTCATGGAATCGTGGAAACCCCTAGATTTATGCCTGTGGGAACCCTAGCAACGGTGAAAGGGTTAACCCCCGCGCAACTGGAAACCACTGGCGCACAAATGATTTTAGCTAATACTTATCACCTCCATCTACAACCAGGGGAGAAGATTGTCGAAGCAGCCGGAGGACTCCATCGCTTTATGGGATGGAAAGGGCCAATTTTAACCGATTCTGGAGGCTTTCAAGTGTTTAGCCTCAGTGAACTGCGAAAAATTAGAGAAATCGGTGTTACCTTTCGTTCTCCGAGGGATGGCAGCATCATTGAGTTAACCCCTGAACGATCGATCCATATCCAAAATGCGTTGGGTGCAGACGTGATCATGGCCTTTGATGAATGTCCCCCTGGGAACGCCGATTATGACGCTGTAGCCGCCGCAACCGACCGAACGTATCGCTGGTTAGAAAGGTGCATCAAAGCCCATCAAAGACCCCAAGATCAAGCGTTATTTGGCATTGTTCAAGGGGGAACCTATCCTAAGTTGCGATCGGATGCAGTGTCGGCTTTAATTCCCTTGGACTTACCTGGGTACGCCATCGGTGGGGTGAGTGTGGGGGAAGAACCCGCTTTAGTGCGGGATATCGTTAAATTTACCACTCCTTTACTACCTGAGTCCAAACCCCGTTATTTGATGGGGGTGGGAACTTATAAGGAAATGGTGATGGCGATCGCTGCTGGGATCGATTTATTTGACTGTGTCATTCCCACTCGTTTTGGTCGTCACGGGACGGCATTGGTTGCAGGGGAACGCTGGAACTTGAAAAATGCCCAATTTCGAGAAGATTTTACCCCTTTAGACTCGGAATGTCCTTGCTATACTTGCAAAACGTTTTCAAGGGCCTATTTGAATCATTTAGTGCGATCGCAGGAAATGTTAGGTTATATTCTTTTATCGTTACACAATGTGACAGAATTAGTCAGGTTTACTCAACGCATTCGTGAAAGCATTTTAAAGGATAATTTTACCCAGGAGTTTGCGGTTTGGTTAGAAGACAAATCTGTTTAATATTTAAAACTTAGACACTTGTGTTATTTTTTATTTTTTTACGCCATTGGGTAATCGCTTCTAAGGGATCGTTTATCGTCACATATTGTGCCATTAAATTGAGATCAAGATTCGGTAATACTTGATTATTAGATTTTTCCTGATAACTATCATTTTCTAGACAGTAAATTGTAAACTTTTGATTTTGCCAAAACCAGACTTCTGTCACACCCAAACGTCGATAAATTTCTAAGGTATCTACACCACCACTACTATAAACAACTTCAATTGCTAAATCAGGAATCTCTTTATCTGTCCTGATACAATAACACTTATCAGGTTCTTTTCCTGCTTCTTTATCTTGACTCTTAATCGTCATTGAACCTAAACCCCAGAAACGAATCCGTTTTTCTTCTAGATAGACTTCTAATAATCTACCAATGTTTTCTTTATCTAATTCGTGACTGCGACTAGGAGACATAATTTCTAAGGTGTTTAAAAGATAAGCGACACGATAACAAGCACTATTACCTAAGGATGTTAGCAATGATTCATACCCTTGCCAAGTTACACCGGAGGTAATGAATTTTTCTTCATGATCACCCTTTTCTAATTGAAGGGGAAAATAGTCATTTAATAATACTGAATTCATATTGATATACTGCTTGGTGGTTACTTATATTATAGAAGCTGGACATGACTTTAGGAAAATTGTCAAACAGTTTTCCTAACTGTTTGATTATAGTTGAAAAAACTTACTGGATAGGAATAATAGGGGTTAACCATTGCTCAGTTTTAGAACTCCAAACAACCGTAAATTTATCTTGAGGGATGGAGCATAGAGCGGTAGTTTCTCCTTTTTTATTGGTAAATTCAACCTCGAATACTCCATTTTTATAGTCATCTATAATTGCTCCTTGTTCTCCTTTTCTGAGGCTAAATTCAGGAAGGTCTGTTAAAAGTTCGATGACATCAAATAATTCTGGTTTATTCATCTTTCTATAATGTATAAGGTTGTTAATTGGGCTAAATTGCTATTAGGTTTGACTATCCATCCGGTTCTAACTGTTTCTTTTTGCCCTTGATAATTTCCTAGTATTTCGATATCAACTTGAAAGATTCTACCGTAGTCGTTGGGTTGACGTTCTACGGCATTGGCAGTTAAAGCTTTTTCTTTTATCTGCTGTTCCAGGAAACTATAGTTATCTTTAGTATAGCCTAAATGTCTTTGAAACATATAGGCTTTATCACCACCTATTGGGTGATTCGTATTTAGGGCATATTTGGGTATTTTATTAGGCGGTATAACAATACCAGCCACAATATTTTGTAATTGTATCAACATTTATTTTTGAAAAAGGTAATTGGTAGTTTGACGAAGATTGCTAAACCTAATTTTACGAAAATCACCTGTAAATAATCAAAAAATTATATCTGAAATTCTTTTAATTTAATCAATTAAGTGGAATATTACGATAAATTTGTTCAATGGGAAAACTAAGATTAATACTTTTAAGTTCTATGGTATCTCCTTCTTGATAGTTAATGATAATCCATTCCCCTGCATCATTTTTTTGATATAAGTCTATTTCAATACGGTTAGAACTAACTAATAAATAGTCCTGTAAAACAGGGTTTTGGCGGTACATTCTAAATTTTTTTCCTCTGTCGTAAGCTTCTGTCCTATCTGATAAAACTTCAATAATTAAGCAAGGATAGGTAAAATAATTGGGAGTATTTTTGTCTCTGTCATCGCAAGTTACACTAACATCTGGATAGGTATAGTTAGGCGTATTAACTATTTTTATTTTTATGTCGGAATTACCTGTTAGACAATGACTATTTTCTAAATGTGTTTCCAACATTGTTATAAAACGGATCGCTATGCGGCCATGATTTACTGTACCACCACTCATGGCATAAATTTGACCATTAATATATTCATGTTTTTCGATTTGTTTTTCTTCCCAAGTGAAGTATTCTTCAGGGGTTAAGAGGGGAAACTGATCTTTGGCTGCTATCATAATAATTAAAAATTAATAGAGGAACTTAATATCATTTCAATGTTAAACACTTGTGCAAAAACTTTCATAACTTGTGTTTGGATTTCTTCTATGGTAATGTCAGGTACGAATTGCTGTAAACTCCCCACTGATTTATCTTCAATACCACAGGGAATAATGTTTTGAAATCCTTGTAAATCGGGACAAACATTAATAGAAAAACCGTGCATAGTAATCCAACGTTTTACTTTAATCCCAATCGCAGCTACCTTATAGTTATCAACCCAAACCCCCGTTAATCCTGGTATTCTTTTTCCTGGGAGTTGATAACGGTGTAAAACTTGAATAATCACTTCTTCTAGCTGTCTTAAATACCAGTGTAAATCCTGTTCATAGTAACGTAAATTAAGAATAGGATAACCCACTAATTGACCCGGACAATGATAGGTGACTTCTCCCCCCCTTTCTATCCGATATACGGGGATGGAACTCTGTTGAGGGTCAAACTTCATAAATCGGGTATGGGAACCTGTTCCCAAGGTATAAACGGGAGGATGTTCTAATAATAATAGGGTATCCTCTAAACTAGGATCGTCTAACCGTTGCTGAAGGAGCGATCGCTGTATTTCCCAAGCGACAGGATAGGAAACCATTCCTAAATTTTGCAGCAGACACCGTCTGAGTTGGGATGAGGTTGAAGTTGACATGATCATTGATAAAGTTTTAAGACAAAATAGTTAAGAAATATAAAGAGATACTAAGGAAAATAAAAAGAAAACAAAGACCTATGTTTAGAACAATACAAAGTGCTAGGCTAAAGGTATACAGAGTTTATCTCGGAGAAAAGGATTGAAAGAAACGCCACCACAAACGGTTTGTTCTCACCAATTCTTTCCCTAGCCAACTAAGGAATCGTTTAGGGTCAAGATTGGGAACTGAGATCATGGAGAGATGATCAATCAGTGGGGAGAGAAATAAGAATATTTAAGCTAGTGTTAAACTCTCGCCCTTCTATCATTAGAATATCTTAATCTAGGGTAAATTAAGGAATAGATGAACCCCGATTGAGATAATTAAAAAGAGGTCAAGGAATTTATGAATCAACCCAGATATCCTACTCCATCGTTATTGAATTAATCCGATGATAGGGATTAGTATATCTCACGAAAAAGGATAGGAATTATCCTAAGTTTTCTCTTTTAATTCTACAACAATGAAACAAGAAATGGAGTATTGAGTATGAAGCTTTTAATTCAAGGCAATAATATTGATGTAACCGAATCGATCAATGATTACGTCAAACAAAAACTAGAAAAAGCAGTGAAACATTATCAAACTTTTACCACAAAAGTTGATGTTCACTTATCTGTTGCTAAAAATGCCCGTATTACGGATAAACATAAAGCAGAAGTCACCGTTTATGCCAACGGTACAGTGATTCGGGCGCAAGAAGGTAGCGAAAATCTCTATGCAAGTATTGATTTAGTTTCCGATAAAATTGCCCGTCAGCTTCGTAAATATAAAGAGAAAATCAACAACCATAAACCTCAATCTTCTGTGAAAATGCCAGAGGTTTTGCCAGAAAAAGAAATTGAAGGGGATTTAATCGGCGATCGCGAGGCTGCTTTACCACCAGAAGTGATTCGCATGAAATATTTTGCCATGCCAGCCATGTCTATTGAAGAGGCAAAACATCAACTAGAGTTAGTGGATCATGACTTCTATATGTTCCGAAATCAAGACACCAATGAAATTAATGTCATTTATATGAGAAATCACGGCGGTTTTGGTGTCATACAACCCCGCGAAGCGAATGAAAATGATAACACAAGTGCTTAATTACTTAGAGAGTCGCAAGATGATCTAGAGCAAATATTTTGGGGGAATAAAATAGTTTATTCCCCTTTTTTCTTGTCTTGTCTAAAAATGTTAAGATATATTATGAAACGCATCATCAAGGGAATTTATGAGTGAACAGCCATTACGCATTTGCATTGTTGGGGGAGGGTTTGGGGGACTGTATACTGCCCTGCGTCTTGCCCAGTTTCCTTGGGAAGCTGATCAGACACCTGAAATTATTTTAATTGATAAAAGCGATCGCTTTTTATTTACGCCGCTTCTCTACGAATTAATTACCGAAGAGATGCAAACTTGGGAAATAGCCCCCCCCTATGAGGAACTTTTGGCAGATACAGCCATCCGCTTTCATCGAGGATGTGTTACGGGTATTGATATCGAAAATCAACAACTAGAACTGGATAATCATAATAGTCTACATTATGACCGTTTAGTGTTAGCAATGGGAGGAAAAACCCCTTTAGATAACTTTAGTGGGGTGAAAGATTATGCGATTCCCTTTCGTACCTTAGAAGATGCTTATCGTATCAAAGAAAGGTTACGATTATTAGAAGAAAAAGAGGCAGAAAAAATCCGTATTGCAATCGTTGGGGGTGGATATAGTGGGGTAGAATTAGCTTGTAAATTAGCCGATCGTTTAGGGGATATCGGACGAATCAGATTAGTAGAAAGAGGCGATGAAATACTCAGTAATTCTCCTGAATTTAATCGAGAAGTTGCGAACAATGCCTTAGAAGCGAGACGGGTATTTATCGACATTGAAACAGAAGTGACTCAAGTGAGTTCCGATAGTATTTCTTTAGCTTATAAGGGAAAAATTGATACAATTCCTGTAGATTTGGTCTTGTGGACTGTGGGAACTCAAGTCATAGAAATGGTCAAAGAATTACCCTTAAAGAAAAACAAGAAGGGACTCTTAAAAATAACCCCTGAGTTACAAGTTATTGATCATCCTGAAATTTTTGCCATTGGTGATTTAGCTGCTTGTTCCGATGAATCAGGGCAACCTATCCCTGCAACAGCGCAAACGGCTTTCCAACAATCTGATTACTGTGCTTGGAATCTTTGGGCTTCCATTAACGGTCGTCCTTTATTACCTTTTGCTTATCAACCTTTAGGAGAAATGATGGCCTTAGGGGTAGATAATGCCACATTATCAGGGCTAGGACTTAATTTAGATGGATCGTTAGGTTATATTGCTAGACGATTAATTTATTTATATCGTTTACCCACCTTAAAACATCAAATTAATGTGGGTATTAATTGGATTACTAAACCATTAACTGAATTGTTTTTATAATTGTTATCAACTTTGGTAAAAAATAGAGGCTTTATGAAACAACCAAAAGTTATTTTTTTAGACGCTGTTGGTACTTTATTTGGGGTTAAAGGATCTGTAGGGGAAGTGTATAGCTATCTTGCTGCACAGGTAGGCATAAAATGTGATCCTTCCAGACTAGAAACAGCCTTCTATCAACAGTTTAAAAAAGCCCCACCATTAGCTTTTCGGGGTGTAGATATTATGTCTGTTTCAGACTTAGAATATCAATGGTGGTATCAGGTAGCTTATGATACTTATAAAGAAGCAAATGTGATGGATCAATTTAGGGATTTTGATAGCTTTTTTCAGCAACTGTATGATTACTTTGCTACCCCTCATCCCTGGTTCCTTTATACCGATGTTTTTCCCGCTTTGCAACATTGGCAAAACCAGGGAATAACATTAGGAATTATCTCAAATTTTGATAGTAGAATTTATGAGGTACTCGATCTCTTTGGATTAACTAACTTCTTCCAAACTATCACCATTTCTTCTACTACGGGAACAGCAAAACCTGACAGTCAAATTTTTATTGAAGCCTTAAATAAACACAATTGTCAACCCGAAGAAACTTGGCATATTGGAGATAGTAAAAAAGAAGATTATGAGGGTGCAAAATCTGTGGGTATAAATTCTTTTTTATTAGAAAGAAATGATAAAATAGATAAATCAGATTATACAGTTATCGATTCAATGAAAAGGTTAATAAATAAATGAAACCTTTGAATGAATACTAACTTGGTTAATGTGGTGGACAAAGTTTTAATACTTTTGAGAGAAGAATAAAATGAAAAAACTTTTAATTACGGGAGCAAGTGGATTTCTGGGTTATAATCTTTGTCAATACGCTCAAAAAATTTGGGATGTTTATGGCACTTATTATAATCACAAGATTGACATGAATAATGTTAATTTTGTCAAGGTTGATGTAACCAATATTGATGAATTACAAATAGTATTTAAACAGATAAAACCGGATGCAGTGATTCATTTAGCAGCAGCATCAAAACCTAATTATTGTCAGGATAATCCAGAAACTGCTTATAAAATTAATGTAACTGCTTCGGTAAAGATTGCTAAATTATGCGCTGATGTTAATATTCCTTGTGCTTTTACCTCAACTGACTTAGTTTTTGATGGGTTAAATGGTCCCTATAAGGAAAGTGATCCCGTTTCTCCTGTTAATTATTATGGAGAACACAAAGTAAAAGCAGAACAAGAAATGTTAAGCATTTATCCTAAAACAGTTATCTGTAGAATGCCATTAATGTTTGGTATTCCATCCCCCCATGCAGCTAGTTTTATTCAATTCTTTTTAACAACATTTCGAGCAGGGAAATCACTGAGTTTATTTACCGATGAATATCGAACCCCTGTCAGTGGTTTAACTGCGGCCAAAGGGCTATTATTAGCCTTAGAAAAGGGAGAAGGGGGCATACTACATCTAGGGGGAAAAGAGAGAATTTCTCGCTATAATTTTGGGCATTTAATGGCAGAGGTATTTGACTTTTCTAAGACGTTAATTACTCCTTGTTTACAGAAAGATGTCGTTATGGCTGCCCCGCGATCGCCAGATACTTCTTTAGACAGTTCAAAAGCGTTCAAATTAGGGTATAACCCCTTATCTTTAAGGGAAGAATTAGAACAATTAAAGGATAAAATTTGAAGAAAAACCTCGGCTGAGCAAACTATTGAGAAATTTTTTCTTTAATCATCTGAGGATCACCTTGTTGCACAACCTTTCCCCCTTCCAGTAAAAACGCCCCATCACAGTAGTTTAACTCTTCTAACCGATGGGTCACCCATAAGGCTGTCATCCCTCGACTCTTGACCAATTTTTGCACTTGCTCGACTAATTCGATTTGGGTATCGGGATCGAGTAGGGCTGTCGGTTCATCTAATAATAATACCGAACAATGACGGGCGATCGCTCCTGCAATGGCAATACGTTGCTTTTGTCCCCCACTCAGAGCATAAATAGGTCTTCGTTCTAATTCTAACAAGTTAACCGCAGCTAACGCCTCCCTGACACGATAACGCACCTCTAACTGAGGTAACTTCTCCTCTACTAACCCGAAGGCGATGTCGGCTCCGACGGTGGGCATCACTAATTGGCGATCGGGGTTTTGGAAGACAAAACCCACCGGACCAGTCATGGTAATAGTTCCATTTTGGGGGGTTAAAAGATTGGTGAGCAGTCTCAACAGGGTGGACTTCCCACTACCATTTGCCCCCAAAAGCATCCAAAATTCTCCTTCTGGGACAGCCAATGAGCAAGAATTTAAGACTGGCGCGTTTTCGTGCCAACTGAAGCCAATATTATCAACGTTAATAGCAAAATTGGTCATATTACATCAACAAGAGGTGGGCAATGCCTCAACTATTTTCTAGATAATCATTGTAGGCTTTTTCATTGCCCACCTTACAGCTATTTACTGTGTTTACCTAAAATATTGCGAGAACGCCCCCGCTATAGGTCATCGAAGGCGTAGCCAAGTACCCCCAAACCCTTAGCGGTGGGATGAATCGCAATCAATAAAGAAACTGTGTAGCAACGATTTAATTCTACTATCTCTCGGTAAACTGTGTTAAACTAAGTATATCCGACGCCCTTGGATTTGTTAATGCTAGTCGTAGAAGCAAAACTTAAAAACGGAACACAAGAACAGTATCAGAGACTAGATGAAGCCATTAGAACATCTCAGTTTGTGCGGAATTCTTGTGTCCGTTATTGGATGGAAAACAAGGGGACAACTCGGAATGACCTTCAAAAACTTTGCTCTACATTAGCTAAGAATCAAGACATACCTTGGGTAACAAAATTAAACTCTCAAGCTCGTCAATCTTCTGCTGATAGAGCATGGCAATCAATCAATAGATTTTATCAAAATTGTCGTGCTAAAATACCAGGAAAGAA
>JAAUYH010003325.1_pt1 | contig 13484 bp, 12 predicted proteins | sample 7278061 | NCBI WGS metagenome assembly JAAUYH01 (sample SAMN14350203, study PRJNA611818) | marine sediment metagenome | isolation source: surface marine sediment (0.6m) | place: French Polynesia: Moorea | collected 2018-08
CACTTGCTCTTGAGTTAAAAGGTTAAGTCCGATGTTTAGGAAATCGTACTACCAGAGCGGCTGAGTCTTAATCTGTTAAAATCCGCTTATGTTTGACGAAATCTTAAAGCAGATACGTGAGAAAATTGCCTCTTACCAGTATGTAATGACAATTCATGCTGAAGAAGAAATGAGTGAAGATGGTTTAGCTATTTACGATATTGAACAAGGAATTCTCACAGGTAAAATTCTCGAACGTCAAAGAGATAGAGTGAGTGCAGAATCAAAATATCGGATTCGAGGCAGAACTCTTGATGGTGAAGAAGTTGAAATTATAATTAAACTAAGTCCAACTGGGAAAGTTGTTATTATTACAGTGTATGCTCTCTAGCAGCTCAAAGATAAAATATGATCTGTGATATTTGTGGGACTGAAGGTGTAAAAATTCGCACAATTTCTAGAGCTTATGGTCAAGGAAAAGACCTACTGATCGTAGAAAATATTCCGATGGTCAGTTGTCCCCATTGTGGTGAAAGTTATCTGAGTGCGCAAACCCTTCATAAAATAGAGGAAATTAAGCGCAATCGCCATAGTTGGGCGATTGAACGTCCTGTAGAAGTAGCTAGTTTTGCCTAGATTGGAAGGAATATTTTGAGTTCTTTCTGTGAAGTATTATTATTACTCGGTTTTGTGCGTTACCTATCGCACGCCACTACATCCCAAGGCGATCGCCTTAAACTATTTTGACCTCATAGCGCTCGCTATGCTTCTAAATTCTGTATAAAGTCCCTCCTCCTGGCACTTGCTATTGAGCTAAGAAATTTAGTCCGATGATTAACAAGCGGATTTGGGGAATTTAGAAAAAGGGGGTATTGCAACAGGATTTGATATCAGATACCCTCATATCCTAATCGATTACAAATCTCGGCAAAATTTTGGGAATTTTTCACTTCTAAGGCAAATTGTTGACTATAATCCCTTCTCGGAGGGAGAATAATTTTGGAAGAAGTTCGTCCACTATCTCCAAATAAAGAAATCGAATTCTGCTGGTGACATAAGATTAGAGAATTGAGGGTAGATGCAGCAGAAATAATATCAAAACTTATAAACTTAAATTGGTCATATATTGTAAACTACTACTTTTTCTGCAAACCTTAATTAAGTTTAAGTTAGTTTAGATATTTCTCTAAGATAGTTCTTTACCCTAGAAACCACATCTTCAATATCATAATGATTTAAATTGACATGTATCAATTGTGCTTTATCCTTATGCAAGGACAACCTCTCCAATTTATCCTTATGCAAGGACAAAGTCTCCTGATGGTTAGTCAACTTTTCTGCTTTGTATAGCAAAATCATGATTACTGGATTATCTAAATCATAGTAATTCGCTATTAATGTAGGGAGCATTCTTTGTTGTGTACTTACAACAATAATATCAGCCATTAAACTTGAGTGAATCAAATCAAATAGATTTTCATCATTTTCTCCAATCAGACAAACACTATGCTTAAATTTTTTAAATATATGGAAACTTTTATCATTATATAAAGATTCAGATTCTTTTATAGCTTCAATCTGCTCTGAACTCCAATTCAATCTGTTAATGTTACGATAAATCTTCTGAAAAGCTCTTTCAAATCCATCTGAAGAAATAACCATTGAAAAAATATCATCCTCAAAACCTGAAGTAAACTTTTTAATAAAATCGTAAAACTCATTAACTCTAATGAAATAGTTAAATCTTGGATCGTTCAAATCCTTAACTTCAGTAAATTGCAAACTTTTTGGTCTCTTTATTGGTAAAAACGTTTGCCATGGGGTTTCTATTAGAGCAGTATCACCTTGTCTAATATGAACCAATAACTTTAACTTGTCTTCAACAAATCTCGATCTCCTAGGATTGATTCTTCTGCTTCTAAAATAAATCGAACGTAAATCGAGCCCGTCCAAGAAATTGGGTATTTGCAATTGTATAAGAGAAAGAAATTTTCTACGTCCCGTTACCTTAAACCTTATCAACAAACTTTTATTAATTAAACTAGATTGTTCTGAAATATAATCTTTTACAAAACTCTGTAACTCCTGAAAAGTATAGACATTATGAGCTTTAAGTAACTCATCATTTAACTCTAAGTCTACAACTGTATACCTTAGAACCTTTAGAAGCCAGACAAACAATATTCTTTTGAAAAAGAAATAATTATTTATTGCCAGAAAATTATATATTTTGTTAGAACTACGATAGTTCCTAAGCGGAGTATGAACATACTTATAGCCCAAAGACAAGCCAAGCTTATAAAAGCCACTCCATTGATTAATTTGATCCGCAACTCCACAACCTTTTGTAACTGAAATCGTGAAATATTTTAGTCTATTCGACATTTGGTAGCTCCTACACTTTTTATTATTAGTAAGCGATCGCGCTTGCATCTTGTTCTGGACATTAGGAACCCAGAAACCTCTTCTTCTACTAGTTCAGAAATACTGCCGTAATAGGTACTAATCACAGGTAATCCCATTGCCATAGCTTCTTTTAGAGTTAGGATTTGCAAGCTACATAAACCTGTAGATAAGTTCACTCAACTCATCATAATTTACGCTCATATCATAATTTCTTTCATGCTTAGGCTTGTCAGCTATCTCTTGTGGCTGACACTCCAGACAATCATATTGAAATCCTAATCCCTTTGCTAAGGCAAAGAATACAAGAGACATGGTGGAGCCAAATAATTCGATAACGACAGGCTTTTCGGAAAAAATCATATTTGCCAATCCTGCTCCATGAGGCGCAACAATAATTTTTGCTTGGGAAAATAGTCTAACTTGATCGGCAAAACTCATATCCTCAAGAGTGTAGGCAACAAAATCCAGACGCGAAAGCTTCTCAATTAAATCATCCTCATTAACAATCCGTCGTACTTTTGCCTTCTTACGAGAGATAAAAATATTGGGAGAGTTAAAAGTATTATTACTAGCAATGTTAGTAATATTGCTTAAAATACGTTTGCGTAACCATTGACAAGCAGCAGGTGAGTAGAAGGGACTGGGTTTGTAGCGACGAAAAGATGGGAGAACTAATCGATTCACTTTTGCTCTTTTTCCATTCCACGGTATGCAGTCTGCCACGTCATAACCAACAAGCTTCAGAGATTGAACCATCCAAGTAGATGGTTCTGAATCAATAATTATCGCTGGTTTTTCGCCAGTCATTTCGCAGTAATGCTCAAATCCTTGTATTCTCACTAAATTATCAAGCAACCAATGAGAGTAATTACGCCATGTAAATACTAAAGAAAAGGCTAGATCTATTCTCGGTGGATCTCGCATGAATTCAATGTCTTGAGTGTCAAAATTCTTAAGGTTACAATGTATGCTGCTTCGCAAGTTATTGTTTCTCGACCCCATGGTTTCAAAAATGACCTTGCCTTCACTATCAACAGCTAGAGCGACAGGACCTATCAAATCAACATCTTTGACTGCACATACGTAAGGAGCAGGAATAGTAGTAGTATAAAGATTTTTTGTTTCTGAAACTTTAACAGCCCATTGATCTATATTTTTTAATTTTGCGTTTTTTGTAGTAAAAGGTAAATTTTCATTTTTTTCAAACCTAATAAATTCTTCAGAACCAAATCTATAGAGGTTATTTTCTTTCTCAGCTTGAATCAGTAAATCATCTCTAGTCACTAAGTTACGTTTAGCCCATTCCATTACAACATCGAACATTTTCTATCCTTCAATACTAGTTTTTGATTCTTTTAGTCCCCTCTCTATCCGTTTCTAGGACTAAAAACCCAGATACTCAATCTTCAATCAGTAACAACTGCAAAGGTTTATCATGAGAGTTGGGCTAGTTTGGCTGATGTCTTCTGGAGTAGGTGCTGACCGAGACGACGGGCAAGGGCGAGGATGGTGAAAGTGGGTGAATAGGATGGTCCTGTGGGAAATACTGCCGAACTAGCTACATAGAGATTCTCAGTACCGAAGACTCGACAATCTGTATCGACGACCCCCTCTTCGGGTCGGCTCGCCATACGAGTAGTACCCATTTGATGGGCTGCGTCGGTCATGTTCTCTAAACTGGGTGGTTCGTCTCCAAAGTCAATTGTTCCTAGCCCAGCTTCCGCGACTCTATGGGGCAAGATTTCTAGTATCTTAGATAGTGATTGCCGGTCATGGTCAGTGAAGCACCAGTTGACTTCCAGCTTGCGTTTACCTAATGCGTCTCGTTCCGTTCCCAGCTTGATGCGACTGTCCTTTTGGGGAACTTGCTCGGTCACAAACTTGACTCGGTAGGCAACAACCAGACCATTGTCATCTCGGCAAGTAGGACGACCTGGTACGGGAGCCATTTTCTTCTCGTAGATCGGCTTTAGGTATAAGACATGCTCGAGGAGCTTTTGCTCTTGCTGGGTTACATCGTCAAGGGCAAAGCACAAACAGAAACGTGGCTTGGGCTTGTATTGCATCTCATGAGCGTATTTTTGAGTCAATTGTCCTGGCCATAATATTCCAGTATGGTGTTTAGGATGATCGGTGTAGAAGCGTCCGACAAGGTCATGTGCATTGCCGATACCACCAGGGATTTGCCGATCGGAAGCTAGTAGGAGTCGTGCGCTTTCAAATGCCCCCATTGCCAGAATTATTACATCACCTTCGACGATAAGTTCTCGACCTTCAAGGGAACGACAAGCAACTGCGGTTACACGTTGGCAGGAAGCGTCGAGTTTTAACTCAGTTGCGGTCGCACCTAGCACCACATGAAGGTTTTCTGAGCGACGCATTTCGTCACCAAAGCGTACTGCCGTGCGCGTGGGTGTCTTTTCCCAGTAAAAACTGCTCATTTTCAAACCGAATGCAGCAAGCTTTGCCCGAAATTCCCTAATCTCAGGACGCATAGCCTCTGCCTCTAAATCGCCGAAGCTGTAATCTTTTGCAGCAGAACGGTAATACGGCAAGAGATCGTCGAAACCGATTGGCCAACCACTATTGGCAACCCAATCTCTACCTTCGAAATCCGAGGGCTGTAGATATTTCCACTTACCTGTCCAGACGTTACTCGTGCCACCGAACTGACGCACGCGACTGACTCCGCGTAACTCTGGTGGCAGATATCGATGGTAGTATGTATCTGGATCTAACTCGCGATGGCGTTTGCCAAGAAAGGTTAAATCATTCAATGCCTGGATCGATGGCTCGAATTGACCCCTTCCGCTTTCTAGAAGCACCACCTCTCGACCGTGGCGTGCGAGGTGTGTTGCCACTTCGGCACCCGCGATACCAGAGCCGACTACAATTACCTGCCCGCGCAGATTGATTTGTTCGCCTATATCTAGAATATCTGTAATCATATGACCTCTATTTTGATGATTGACAACGTGAACCTAATTGATTTTTGACAGTTCTACGAGCGATTACGCTCTGCTCACGGGTAAAGCCGGTCGCTTTTGAGCTTTCTTTTTTGCCTTCGATAGTGATTTGTTAAGTCTAGACAAGGTCTTTCTGGGAGCTATTCTGATAGCCCATAACAAGTTTAAGAAGGCTGCGCTAGTTTGACCGAGTTCGTAAGAGCGCTGGGCATGTTGAAAGACAAATTTAGCAAATGCTTTTGGACGTGCTTGAAAGATATGCTCGTGCTTATGAATCAGGCGTTTAAAGGAAATTTGGCGTAGGGAAGAGTTTTTTGAGACTTGAGAACCTTCATGTTTAAATAAGCGATAAGTTACTACGGGCAGCCCTAAAATAGAACAGACTGGATTGAGTCTTAAGAACAATTCTGTATGAACGCGAGAGGGAAATGATTCATCAAAGCCACCAATTTCCAAAAGAACATCCCGTTCGACAACCATGGTTTGCTTACAAAAAAAAGATTTTCCAGGTTCGATGTCTTCCAGGCAGAAATAAGAACCAAGGGGAAGAGTAGGTGGTAATCGCTTTTTAGTAACTTTACCCTTGCTCTTAACAACCTCGATGCCAGAAAGTGCAGCCACTGGTTTTGGTAAATTTGTATTAGCAAGTGCTTCCAGAGATACTGCTGCCATATTAGGTAACAATTCATCATCGTCATCCAGATAAGTAATCCAGTGTCCGCGGGCAGCCTTAGCACCAGCGTTGCGAGCAGCAGCACCACCGCTATTTTTGGGGAGTCTAATAATACTTAGTTTTGGATGTTCTGGAAGTTGAACTGGTTCTGGTGAGGCATCGTCAACTACAATTACTTCAATATCTTCCAAGGTTTGTGCCAAGGCACTATTGACAGCGCGGGGGAGAAGATGGGGACGATTGTAGGTAGGAATAATAATGCTGAGTAGGGGATTATTCATCAATCTTTTTTTGGTTATTTAAAAAGAAGTTTTACGTTCGTATTGATTAGTAAGAAATTGGTTGAGTTTTTTATCCAGGGTTAGGAGAAAGTTTTCGATTTGTTTTTTCTCAATTCCTACTTTTTTGCCTAATTTTTTAAATTTACGAGCTAAAGGCTTAATAATGCTGCGCTTGCGACGAGAACCAAGTTTTTTGTACTTGATTCGGAAATAGCCATCTTCTGTTAGTTCCCATTTCTGGCGGAAATGCTCTAAACTAGCGACAGTCCAAGCATCGCTCCAACGGAGCATATAAAAGTGGAGATCGCTCAATTCTAGGGGAGGTCCTGGCACATAGGTAACTATTGCTTCAGGCTCAAAATAAACCTTACCGCCAGCTTCTCTGACTGTCATACAGAAGTCGAGATGTTCTTTAGTACAGAGCATTTGCGGATCGAGATTACCGATGCGATCGAAAATTTCTCTACGCACTAAGACACAGTGAAATTCAGCTAATTCAGTTTCGGTGCGTTGGAGTGAGGGCAATACATCGGCAACTTGTTGTCCCTGTTTGTACATTTTCTCCCGAATATGTCGCTTACCATGAATATCCGTAACAACGCGAGATTCACCACCAGCAAAATGGATGGTTTGATGTACTGGTTCATCCTGACACATGAGAGGACCAACTACAGTAGCTTCCGTTTCCTCAGCGCAGTTATATAAAGCTTTGAGCCAACCAGGAGAAACAATCACATCATTGTCCATGAATACAAGATATTTAGTATCGACATAATTTAAACCAATATTGCGAGCGTGGTTAGGAGAGAGATAGCGATCGATGCGTACTAATTTAAATCCTTTGGCTTGAGCTTGAGTTTCTAAATAGGTTTTGACTTTAGCTGGTGAATTACCATCGATATAGACTAGTTGAAAAGGAATTTCTGTGTGTTGGTAAATACTTTCTAGAGATGCTTGGGTACAGCTAAAACGCTCGCGGGGTACGACAATAATTGTGACTTGCGGTTTTTCTTGAGTTGTTAATACCATTTCTATTTAAGTTTGCTACAGATGACTGACACGGAGACACGGAGACACACCAGACGCGGGGATCGATGTGTAGCATTAATTTTTGGAATTGGTATAACTTCATTTTTATTTATCAATTAATAAAAGCTAATGATTATTTGACTAGATATAAGTTGGGAGTAACTGATGTAGGTGCGTTGCTTTTTTTCTTTCGGGAAGGCAAACCACTGACACCCGATAACTGTTGTTGATAGATATCTACTAACTGCTCGTTGAGCTTGTTCATATCATATTTTTGTTCGACACGCTTGCGCCCCGACGCACCCATATCAGTCCAAATTTCTGGATGTTCGATTAGATAGAGAACTTTGTCAGCGATCGCTTCGGCATCTCTTTCGGGGACGAGAAAGCCAGAAATACCATCGTCTATTAGTTCGGGTATACCACCGTGAAGAGTTCCAATTACGGGCAAACCCATTGCCATTGCTTCTTTGAGGGTATTTACTGGGGCATCTTGATTACCGTTACTAGCAGTGACACTAGGAGCAATTAAAATATGGGAATTATCGAGAATTTCAATTAATTCTTCTTGTTGTTTCCAGCCAACCAATTTAATAATATGACCGACATTCAATTCGGCAATTAGTTTTTGGAAGTGTTCTTTTAAAGGTCCATCACCGATGATGTTGTATTCGAGGTTGGGACAAGCTTCAGCCAAATAAGCGATCGCCCGAATGCCGTATTCGATTCCTTTCTTTTCGATTAAGCGACCAATAGTAGCAATTCTAACGGTATCATCAGCAGGAAAATAGCGGGGGGTAAAAGCAAACTTGCTGCAATCAATACCAGAACCGAGAACAACAATCTTATCTTCATCGCAACCTAAGCTAATTGCTCTTTGACGGAAAAATTCACAGTTAGTGACAAAAAAGTCTCCTTGCTGAAACAACTCATCATAAACTCGATCGCCACGCTTTTGCAGATATCTAGAGATATCGTAGCCTCTAAACCCAGTAATTAACTTACCTTCAATCAGACCAATCTGACGTAATGCTAAAGCGATAATGCCGAAGAGACCAAACTGACAGTGAATAATGTCATAGGATTCTCGACGTAGAAAGGGCATTGCTCGGTAAAACAAAATTTGCCTTCTTGCTCCTTTACCAAATCGTTCTCTATTTAATAGTGGCAATAAAACCCAGGGTTTTTTAGAGAGATTGGCAAAAAGTAATCCAACGGTTTTGAGTCGTCGTAGTAAAACGTTTTCGGGTCTGGTAGGTGGGTAGTAAGTTCGTTCTAAGAGCCGATATTCTTCTACAATGGGATGCACCTTAGAAGTATTTTCGGATGGACCATCGAGAGCATAAATATCTACTTCGTGTCCGCGATCGATTAAACCTTTGATTTGATTGATGATAAAAGAAACTGATAGGGCAGGAAAAGTTCCCACGATAAAGGCGATTTTCATAAGATATCTTCAATAAATAAACTTTAATAGTTAGTTGCTAATTGCTAATTGCTAATTGCTAATTGCTAACTCCGAACTCCGAACTCCGAATTCCGAACTCTACTACCCTCTACAACAGATTGGAGTCTGTATAAGGTTGCATATCGACTACCTAACTGCATCAACTCTTTATGGGTTCCCCGTTCTATAATTTCTCCTTTTTCAATGTAGAGAATTAGATCCGCAGAGACGGCAGTACGCAGATCGTGGGTAATTAAAAAGGTCGTACAGTCTTGAGTCAGTCTTTCTAATGCCTCGCTTACGCTGCGTTCGTTTTCATTATCTAAACCTACTGTCGGCTCATCCAGAATTACAATTGGTGCTTTTCTTACCGCGGCACGGGCGATGGCAATTCTCTGTCTTTGTCCGCCCGAAAGAGTAGCACCCCTTTCTCCTAAAATAGTGTCATAACCTTGGGGTAGATTCATAATAAAATCATGAGCGTTAGCAAGTTTGGCAGCAGCTTTAATTTGTTTATCTGTTGCTCCTAGTAAGCCGTAAGCGATATTGTCCCGTACACTTACACCAAAGAGAACACTATCTTGTAATACGATTGTTATTTGACGGCGTAAAGACTCTATTTTATATGAGCGTAGATCGTAGCGATCGATCTTAATTTGACCTTCCCAGGGGTCATAGAGACGCAGAAGCAAACTAACTAAAGTAGACTTACCACCACCAGAAGGACCTACTAAAGCAACCCGTTGTCCTGGTTGTACCTCAAAACTGAGATTGCGTAAAATACCCTTACCCACTTCATAACCGAAGCTGACATTGTTGAAACGGACTGCACCTCTAAAAGGAGGAGCGTCGATCGCGCCACGAGCATCGCGGATAGCAGGGACAGTATCGAGTAATTCAATTACTCTCTCGCCAGAAGCTGTTGCTTTGGCGATTTGTCCTACCTGCTTGGCTAGTTGGCGTGTAGGTTTAAAAGCAGTTTTGAGATAACTGGTAAATACTAATAAATCCCCAACAGTAATTGCCTGTTGGAGTACAAGTTGCACACCACGCCACAAAACCAGGGCTGTAGCGATCGCTACTAATATTTCTACTGTACGCTTTAGTCCTGCTGAAAGTTGCTCTGTTTTTAATCCTTCTTGTAAACTCTTTTCATTTTGAGTAGAAAAAGTATTTTCCAGCATTCCTTCCAAAGAAAGTGCCTTAACTACTTTAATTGCCCCCATAGTTTCTACAGCTAAAGAAGCCATCGCCCCTTCTCTCTTGCGCTGTTTCTTGGAAAGTTTCTGAATTTGCTTGGTTATACGGACTGTAGATAATAAAAACAGAGGTAAAATAACAATCGAAATTAGGGTTAATTCTGTATTAATCCAGAACATCAGTCCTAACATCCCTAGCATAGTCATGATATTAACAAACAAAGGTATGATTGCCATAATCATCACATCGCGTAGTTTGTTAGTATCATTAGTCACTCTAGTAATCAGGTCTCCACTTCTAGCCTGGTTATGAAAAGCAAGGGAAAGACGCTGGAGATGAGCGTATAATTGAGCGCGAATATTAGTGACAATGCGAGTAGCAGCTAAAGTCATACCCACTAAACTAAGATAGGCAGCACCAGACCTCAAAGCAGTAACAGCCACAACACCAAAAGCTAATACACTTAGCAGCATGATGGGACTAAGCTCATCAAGGATGGGTAAGTTGAGAGTACTATCAGTATTACCTGGTATCAGAATTCGATCGAAGATCAATTTCATCGGCCAAGGCACTAGCAGTCGAGCAAAAATCTCTACAAAAAGCCCGATAACAGAGATAGTTAGAAGCCAACCCTGCTGGCTAATCTGTGGCCAGAATCGGTCGATAATCTGCTTAATGCCAGGTATGGATTCCTGAAGGCTCTTAGGACGACGGCTCACTTTAACTCCTTAAACGCGATCGATAATGGTTTCTTAGCTTTTAGCTGCATGAAAATTAGGCAGTAATTTGTTTAGTGGACAACAATCTTTCTAAACAAGCAGCAGTGTTGGCTACTCCATTAAAGTCAAACTGCATCAGATTGGGTTGCTGGTTGAGATAGTCAATTATTTGATTAGCAAATATTTCAGGTTGTAAGTCTTCGGGGGAAATAGCTTTAACTCGTCCCAGTTTTTGGAGCTTGTTAGCGCGAATAGTTTGCTCTTGGTCGCCATTACCAGTAAAAGGCATAATCATGGCACGGACACCAGTCATTAAAATATTCATGGTGGTGTTATAGCCAGACATACTGATAGATAAGTCCGCTTGTTGCATATAACTTAATAGTTCAGGTGTATAACGCTCTACAATCAAATTAGGTTGCTTCTCTGCTATGGCTTGCCAACAAGAAAATTTATCTTCTGGAGCAAATGCACCTGTAAAGATTTGAATGTGATGAGGTATTTTATTCTGTAAAATTGGCGCAGCTTGAATCACACTTTCAATTAAGTCATGACCAAATCTACCACCCCCAACGCTAACTAAAATCATGGGTGAAGATCGATTAGTTACTCTTTTTTGTTTTGGTGGTTGTTCTACTACGTAACCCGTATAAAATAAATTACATTTGAGGTCTTTCACCCTCGAAAAACTTTCTTCTAAAGAAATAAAATTGCGATCTCCATGCAACAAAATACTATCAAAATAACGATTAATTAGATGGCAAACTTTTTCTTCATGCTCTTTCTGGTCTTTTTTTCTGACTACAATGTCTCGTAGACTACAAACTACCTTTGTTCCTTTGGTTTTTGCTATTTCTAACAGAGGAACCAACTCTGTAGTAAATTTTTTACGCCCAAAGGGAAATAACTCAATTACTAATACTTCAGGTTGCAACTTCTCGAACACTTCCAGCAATTGTTTTTGTCTATCTGCTAGCGTTTCTTCTAAGCTTTTAGAACTATCTATAGGTTGGAGTTGACTAAATTCTGTGTCAGTTTTCAGGGCTGGCAAATTAACAACTTTTATTGAGTCAGGTAAAGGTAATTCAGGAATAATTTCTCCACCGTTAATAAAACAAACCTGAAAATTTTTAGCCAATCCACGGACAATTTCTCGACTGCGAATTAAATGACCGATGCCTAATATATGTTGGCAATAAAACATTAATTTTTTCATAAAGAAATTACTGTAAAAAAGAATTTTTTAAATTAGTGTAAGTGAGCAAAAAAGATGGCATATTTAGCACAGATTGATAATTTGTACAATTTTGCCCTCATTAAAAAGAGTCAAACCATCAAGCTTTGTCGGTATGTAAAGCTAAAGTACTATAACTTTTAACTGATAACTGATTACTGATTACTGATTCTTCCCAAGCCTTTACTAATAAAGTTTTAATTTCTTTGATGTTTTCTGCCAGAGAAAACTGTTGAGCAACTTTAATTCTTCCTGCTTGTTGTAACTGTTGTCTCAGTTCAGGATTATTAATTAATTCTTCTATGGCATTAGCTATGCCTTGGGAATCTTTTTGCTGTACTAATAAACCAGTCTTACGGTCTTCGATTAGTTCCACAATTCCTGATATAGGAGTAGAAATTACAGGGATTTCCATTGCCATTGCTTCTAACAAGACATTAGGAATCCCATCGCGATCGCCGTTTTCACTAATTTGGCAAGGAAGTACAAATATATCGGCTTGGCGATATATTTCGATTAATTTATCTTGGGTTAACTTACCTCCAAGAGTAATAACCTCTTGGAGTTGCAGTTGCTCGATAGCTTGTTCCATCTGAGGTTGTAATTCTCCGTACCCCACAATTTGGCAACGAAACTGATAACCTTTCTGTTTAAGCAGATGACAAGCCTGAATAAGATAAGCAAATCCTTTCTTTTCACAAAATCTACCCACACTTAAAATTAAGGGTAAATCGTTGTTAGATTTTTGTCGATCGCACTGGGGGGAAAACTTAGTCAAATCCAAACCGTGATAAGACAAATGAATAGGAGTTTTACTAGTAGAAATAGACTGTAAATATTGATGGTTAAAACCAGTACAAGTAAGAACAAACTTCGCAGATGCTATTTTTCTATCTAATATTTCTGGCTTAGTTAGATAGATATCTTTAGCATGAGCAAAAATACTATAGGGAATATTACTAAAGCGATATACTAGTTCTGCCACCGAAGCAGGAACATTAGCAAAGTGAGTTTGGAAGAAAGCTAACTCTAGTTTTTGGAGTTCAAGTGCCATATATCCTGCTTGATGAAATTGTTTCCAGCGTTTCTTTTCAGGGCGATCGCGAAAAAATTGTAAGGTTTTGAGATAACGTCGAGGACTCTGCCAAAACAGTTGCCAATGGGCTATCAGTAGAAGAAATAAACTTTTAAAAGTAAAAGCAGGTACTAGAGAGGGAATATAGGTAACTTGGGCTTTGACCTTAGCTACATCTGCGTGGCATTTATGATCTTGGGGTTGCAGTATAGAAAATATATGTAGCTTAACTCCTTGTCTTTCTAATTCGAGAATTTCATTGAGAATAAAAGTCTCAGAAAACCGAGGATAGCATTTAAGCAGATAACCAATTATTGGTTGAGTGTTACTAGACATGGCTTTTGTGTATGTTGATAACAATATTGAACTACTTCTAATGGAACTAAAGTAAATAACAATTGAGAAATTTCTTTTTCGATGCGGGGTAATGCATCCAGATTTAAGTGAGAAACAGCAGGAAGATGATTGTTTTCAC
>JAAUYH010106404.1_pt1 | contig 13484 bp, 11 predicted proteins | sample 7278061 | NCBI WGS metagenome assembly JAAUYH01 (sample SAMN14350203, study PRJNA611818) | marine sediment metagenome | isolation source: surface marine sediment (0.6m) | place: French Polynesia: Moorea | collected 2018-08
AGGCTCGATGGTCCTGCTGATCGGGCTGGCGAGCATTCTGGGCAGTCAGGCTGACCGTGCCGAGGAAGCGGCAGTGCCCGATGCAGCGCCCACGACTGAGCCAACGGTGGCCGCACCACAACGCGATCCGCTCGCGGATGCCGGGATTGTTCCCGACATTGCTGCTGAACCTACGCCAACACCAGCACCGCAGCACAACGCGCCGCAAGCGGTCGAGGACACGCAAGCTACCGGTAATGACGATTAGCAGAGGGAGGCTTTTGCTGCTCTCGGGTTTGCTCGCCGCCTTTGTCTTGGGCGGACTGTGGGCGTGGTATGAAAGTCAGAAAGCCTGCTGCGCTTTTCCCGATGAACCTCCGCCTGTCCCCGCGATACAAATGGACGCCGGAGAGAAAGAAGCGCTCGGGCTGATGACCAGTCTGCCGATCTACTGGTCAGCGGGTGCGGAGATCTCGGAATTGGCGGCAGGCGATACGCGGGCACCTTGGCAAAGGCTTGCGCTGGAAGCGCACGCTGCACTCGTGCCGCTTGATACACTCTCGAGAATACCGGGACTATCGCCGGATGATCCCGAAACCGATCCGTTGGCTGAGCTGGAGCGACTGGCGGTGATCCAGCCGCGCGGCCTATCCCCGGCGGACAATGTTGCGCTTGATGAATGGGTGCGGGCAGGGGGCAGTCTGCTTCTCGTGCTCGATCCGCTGCTGACCGGCGAATACCCTTTCGCGCTGGGTGATCCGCGCCGTCCGGCTGATGTTGCTCTGATCCCTCCTGTCGTCGAGCGATGGGGATTGGAGATAGTCTTCGATGATGAGCAACCGGAAAGCCGCTCGGTTCTGGTGGGGGGAATCCCGCTGACTGTCGAACTGACAGGCGAGATTCGCCTTGCAGGCAAAAGCGGCAATTGCTCGATCCTTGCCGAGGGCGTGGTGGCCACATGCGCAATTGGTGAAGGCAAGGTCACACTGCTTGCCGATGCCGCGCTGTTCGAAGGCCCCATGTCCTTGCAGAAGAGCGCTGCAATTCAGGCGATTATGGAACTCTCTTTCCTAAGAAGCTGAGCGAAGGTATCACGGGAAAACACGGGAACTGCGCTGAATAGGGTGGGACTCGGGTCGCAATTTTTCGGGAATCGCTGGGGATTCACCCGACAGATTGGGGGAAAATACGGGATTCACGATATGAAGTGGGGTCTACGAGGGATTATGGCTGCCAAAGAAAACATTATTAATCATATAGTTAGCAACTAATCCCTAGATTTCCCTAGAAAAACCCTAGTCACTGACCTGCTTCCCGGATATTACCGGGTTCCATCAAACATGTCTGTTTGCTCCGCGTCGCTGTGATCGGTCGGCGCGCTGCCCTCGCTCGCGCGGGTGCGGCGACGGAGAAGTCGTGCCTGAGAAGGCTGGCGAATCGGCAGGTTTGAGAAGGTTTAAGGCACCGGCTTGGGGTCGGTTGGAAGGGGAAGAGGAAGCGTCGCGTGGCAACGCTGGGATCATATAGCGGTTACGCCTTCTCGCCAGCTGGCGATAAGGGTCGCTACGTCCTGCCTCCCGCATTCCGCAAGGCTGTGAAGGAAAGCTCGGGCGGCTCAAAGACCTTGTGCCTGAGCTATGATGGCGAAGAGGATTGCCTGGTCGGCTTTGGCCTCTCTCGCATCGATACGCTGCAAAAAGAGCTCGAAGACGACCGCGAACGCGCGGTTCGCATGGGTGATACCGACTTCAATTACAAAGCGCGCGCGCAGCAGCTGTTCGGGTTCGAGCAGATCCCCTTCGATGACAGTGGGCGTTTCGTCATGCCCGAATATTTGCGCGACCTCGGGATGGTCGGTGATGGCCTGTTTTTTCAGGGTGCGGGCGACTTCTTCATGATCTGGAACCCCGCGGTCCTCGAAAAGATGGGCCCGGCCTACCGCGCTGCGCAGGCTGCGTGCCGCAAGCAGATGGCCGAAGCAGCAGCGAAGGCAAAAGCGAAAGGAGCGAAGAAATGACCGCTCCTCACATCCCCGTGCTCCTAAAAGAAGTCGTCGCGGCCATCGACCCGAAGCCAGAAATGGCCATCATCGACGCGACCTTCGGTGCCGGCGGCTATTCGCGCGCGCTGCTTGAAAGAGGTGCGCGTGTCTATGCTTTCGACCGCGATCCCAATGCGATCCGCGACGGGCAGGGTATGGTGGCCGAATTCGAGGGGCGCCTGTCGCTCCACGCCGAGCGCTTCTCCGCGATGCGCGAGGAGATGACGCGCATCGGCGTTCCGCAGGTTGATGCCGTAGTGATGGATATCGGCGTATCCTCGATGCAGCTCGATCAGGGCGAGCGGGGCTTTGCCTTCTCGGCTGACGGCCCGCTCGACATGCGCATGAGTCAGGAAGGCGAAAGCGCGGCCGATTTTCTCAACACGGCTGATGAAGCCGCGATTGCCGATGTGCTCTACCAATATGGTGAGGAACGCCAATCGCGCCGCGTTGCCCGCGCGATCGTTGCCGCTCGCCCGCTTGAGACCACTGGTGAATTCGCCCGCGTAGTGCGCAAGGCGCTGGGCCATAAGCCACACGATAAAAAGGACCCCGCGACCCGTAGCTTTCAGGCGGTGCGCATCCATGTGAACGATGAGTTGGGTGAGCTTCGCGCAGGCCTCAACGCGGCCGAAGCGCTGCTCAAGGAAGGCGGCGTGCTTGCAGTGGTCAGCTTTCACAGCCTCGAAGACCGTATCGTGAAGCGCTTTCTTAAAGAGGCGTCGGGTGCAGGCCGCGCTGTTTCGCGCCATTTGCCCGGCGAGATTCCTGGACCGCCGCCCACTTTTACCCGCGTTTCCAAAGCCATCCGTCCGAGCGAGGCAGAGATCGACGCGAACCCCCGCGCCCGCTCCTCAATTCTGCGCCACGCCATCCGCACCGCCGCCCCAGCAATTGAAAGGACATGGGCATGATCCAGACCGGTTCCCGCATTCGTCAGATGGGTTGGGTAGCTGTACTGGCGGCATGTCTTGCCCTGTTCGCCCTGCTGAGCTTCAACGTCCATGCGGTCAAAAGCGAAGTGCAGCTGGCTGAACGCCAGATGATTGCGCTTGAGCGCGAAATCCTGATCCTTGAAACCGAATTCCAGGCCCGCGCCAGTCAGCGTCAGCTGGGTGAGTGGAACCGGGTGGAGTTCGGCTACGAAGCCCCGCGCGCAGACCAATATCTCGACAATGAGCGTCAGCTTGCCAGCCTTGGTCAGCCGCTCGGCCCCGATGCGCCGTCGCCCATTCGCGTGGCGCGTGCCGAGCTTGAGACGTCGGATGTTTCAGGCGAAGACATGGTTTCGCCGATCACTGGTGCGCCGGTAACGCTGGCGTCAGTGAGCGCGGAAGAAGACGCAGGAGCCGTCTTTACCGATGCTTTCGGTGATTTCCTGATTGAAGCGTCACCGATCCGCGCGGCCAATGCGCAAACACCGGTGAATTCGGTCATGTCCATGCAAGGCGAGAGCGGGGAATGAGCACGCAGGCAATCAGCGAAGGGCTCGGCCCGCTCTTCGCGCCGCCGCAGCAAACCCCTCCCAAGCGCACCGCAAAGCGCAAGCCCCCGCGCGGAGCGCCCGTGGGCCGCGTCCAGTTCGTCCATATGCGTCATGAGCTGCTGCTCAATGCGCGGCTTCGCTTGTTCCTTGTGCTGATCGGGTTTGCGCTGGCGGCGGCACTGGCCGTCCTGAGGATCGGTTACCTCGGTTTCGTCGGTGCTTCCCCCAGCCAGACGAAGCTAGCCGATGCGCTGCTTCCCCCTCGCGGGGAAATCACCGACCGTAACGGAGAGCCTCTTGCTCGCACGTTCCCGGCCTATGCGCTGTGGTTCAATCCCGATGCGATGGGCGATGATGGAGAGCCGCTAGTCCGTGATCCGGCTGAAGTCGCGGCGAAACTGAAGGAGATCTTCCCCGATCTCGACGAAGCCCGCACGCTGCGCATCCTTACCTCCGATCGCGGCGGCTACATCATGCGCCGCGTCTTGCCCGAGGATGCGAACAAGGTCTTCGAGCTGGGCGAAATCGCGCTGGAATTCCCGCGGGAAAGCGATCGCCACTATCCGCAAGGGTCACTGGGCGCGCATATCCTTGGCTATGTGCTTGAAAACGGGGACAACGAGCTCGTCGGAAAGTTTGGCATGGAGGAGGTGCTGCACAAGCAGCTCTCCGACCCGGAACTGCGCGGCGAGCCGATTGCTATGTCGATTGACCTCCGAGTGCAGGGCGCGCTCGAGGATGAGCTTTATCGCGGGATGCTCGCATCCGACGCAAAAGGCGCGGTGGGCATCGTTCTTGATGTCGATACAGGCGAAGTGATGGCAATGGCATCGCTTCCTTCGTTCGATCCCAACCTCTCCGATGCGCAACATTCACCCAACATCTTCAACCGCGCTACCAATGCAACTTACGAGCTTGGCTCCACCTTCAAGCCGCTCAGTATTGCGGCTGCGATTGATGCAGGGGTTGTCCGCAATCTGGGTGCGGACTGGAATGCGCAAACAGTTGAAATGTCGGGATATACGATCCGCGATCTCAAGCCCAAGGGCGAATACCTGAACGTGCCCGAGGCGCTGGTCTATTCCTCGAACACCGTTACCGCGCGTGTCGCCGATGAACTGGGCGCGGAACGGCTTCGCCAGGTCATGATTGATTTGGGTATGAACTCCCCGCCTGCCATCGAATTGCGTGCTCGCGGCAATCCGCAATGGCCCAAGGAACAGCCCAGCGGAAACTGGTCGCGCCTGACCAATATGACGGTCAGCTATGGCCACGGCATTGCAGTCACACCGCTCCATCTCGCAAGCGCGTATGCCGCGATGGTCAATGGCGGGATCTATCGTCCAGCGACCTTGCGCAAAATAGAGCCGGGAGAAGCGCCGCGTGGGACGCGGGTGTTCAAGGCCTCGACCTCTTCGCGCATGCGCCAGCTGCTACGTATGATCTCGATGTATGGTACGGGCCGCAGCGCCGATGCTCCAGGATACCGCGTGGGCGGGAAGACTGGCTCGGCAGAAAAAGCACGCGGAGGCGGATACGCGCAAACCTCGCTGATCTCCTCATTTGCTGCCGCGTTCCCGCTGGATCGGCCGCGCTTTGTGGTCGTCACCGTGCTTGATGAGCCGCGCGGCACGCTCGCCTCGCAGGGCAAGCGCACAGCCGCATTCAACGCTGCGCCGATTGTAGGGAAACTTGTTCCGCGTATCGGCCCGATGCTGGGCGTGCTTCCCGATGCCAATCGCGATGTCGATATCTCCGACCTGCGCTATCTGGTGGAGGGGCGACGTTGAAGCTTGGGGCGTTGATCCAACAGGCGGGGATGGCGGTGGCTGGAGGTGATGACATCACCGTGACCGGCTTTGCCATCGACCATCGCAAGGTGGCGCCTGGCACTGTCTTCGGCGCGTTTCGGGGAGCAAAATTCAACGCCGAAGACTTCATCCCTGCCGCCATCGAAGCGGGCGCGGTGGCAGTAGTCGCATCGCGCGAAGCCAAGGTCGAAGGCGCGCTCCACATAGCTAGCGATGAGCCGCGGCGTGACTTCGCACACCTCGCAGCAAAGTTCTTCACGCCCGTGCCACAGACCATCGTCGCAGTGACAGGTACGAACGGAAAGACTTCGACCGCTGAGATGACTCGCCAGATCTGGCGCATGTGCGGTGAGCGCGCAGCGAGTATCGGCACGCTGGGTGTCACCACGCCCGACGAAAGCGTCTCAACCGGTCTCACGACCCCCGACATCGTCACCTTTCTGTCGAACATGAGCGGCCTGGCGCGCGAAGGTGTGACACATGTCGCATACGAGGCGTCCAGCCACGGCCTTTCGCAATTCCGCAATGAAGGGCTGTGCGTCAAAGCCGGAGCCTTCACCAATTTCAGTCGCGATCACCTCGATTACCATGCGACCATGGACGACTATTTCGCGGCCAAGATGCGCCTGTTCGACGAAGTGGTCGAAGATGGCGGAACTGCGATCATCTGGAGCGGCGGGGAAAGTAGCGAGTGGACCCCGCGCGCCATTGAGCACGCCACCAAACGAGGATTGCGCGTGCTCACAGTGGGCGAGCGAGGTGACTTCCTCCGCCTCGCCGCCCGCGAGGCGACACAGCTCGGGCAGGTTCTGACTATCGAGCATGATGCGCAAAGCCGCACCGTAAAGCTCCCGCTGATCGGGGCGTATCAGGCAGCCAATGCCCTCGTCTCGGCGGCATTGGCGCTTGCGACCGGCTCCGAGGCGAGCATGGTTTTCGATGCGATCGGACGGCTTCAGCCGGTTCGAGGACGGCTCGAACGCGCAGTCATTACGCCAGTGGGCGCGCCGGTTTATGTTGACTACGCGCACACGCCAGACGCGCTTGAAGCGGCTATCGCGGCATTGCGCGGTCATGTCGATACGAGCAAGAGCGGGCGGTTGGTTGTCGTCTTTGGCGCGGGCGGTGATCGTGACACGGGCAAACGCGAACCGATGGGCGAGGTTGCCTCGCGCGCGGCTGATCTGGCAATCGTCACCGATGACAACCCGCGCGGCGAAGATCCCGTTACGATCCGCGCCGCCGTGCTTTCCGGAGCTGGCGGAGCCGAGCACGTCCGCGATATAGCCGGCCGCCGCGAGGCCATTGCCGCCGCCATCGCCGAAGCGGGCGCACACGACATCATTCTCATCGCCGGGAAAGGGCATGAGCAAGGACAGATAATCGGGTCTGGAGAAAATATGCGAGTTCTGCCGTTTGACGATGTGCAGGTGGCGCGCGAATGCGCTGCGGAGACAGTAGCATGAATGCAGCACACGCCCTTTTGCGCCAATGGCCCGCCGATCCACGCGACGAATTGCCGCTGTCCCTGTGGGATGCCGCCAGCATCGAAGCGGCGACAGGTGGGAGGGCAAGCCATGCTTTCCAGGCCTCGGGTGTCGAAATGGACAGCCGCGATGTGCGGCCCGGAGACTTCTTTATCGCGCTCAAGGGCGAGGCGATGGATGGGCACAAGTTCATCCCAGCTGCCTTTGCCAAGGGTGCGGTGGCCGCGATCACCGATCGCCCTGTCGATTACCCACATGTGCTCGTCGAGGACACGACCAAGGCACTTCACGATCTTGCCCATGCAGCACGTGACCGTTCGGCAGCGAAGCGGATCGCAGTGACCGGCTCCGTCGGCAAGACCGGCGTCAAGGAAGCTATCTTCGCAAGCCTCGACCGCGCAAGCCGCGGCGCGGCCCATCGCAGCGTGCGCAGCTACAACAATCATGTCGGCGTACCGCTAAGCCTTGCGCGGTTGCCAGCACGCGCAAAATTCGGCGTATTTGAAATGGGCATGAACCACGCCGGCGAAATTGCGCCGCTTGCCGATCATGTCCACCCTGACGTTGCGCTTATCACGACCATCGCCCCGGCTCATATCGAAAATCTGGGAAGCATGGAGGCAATCGCGGATGAAAAGGCGCAGATCTTCACCGGACTTGTCGAAGGCGGCACTGCCATCATTCCTGCCGACAGCGAATATGCGCCGCGCATGATCAGCCATGCCCGCTCGCTGGGCGTGAAGGTCGTGACTTTCGGTCGCAGCGCTGACGCAGATGTCCGTTTGCTGGATGCTATCCCGAGTGCCAATGGCGGCTCGCTGGTTACGGCCGATCTGGGGGATGCGCGGGTCTGCTATTCCATCGCAGAGCCTGGCGAACACTGGATTGCAAACTCGCTTGGCGTCATGGCGGCGGTCCGCGCGGCCGGCGGCGATCTGGCAAGTGCGGGCCTTGCGCTCGCTGAGATGGGCGGTCTCAAAGGACGCGGTGCCCGTTTCGAGATCGCCGCGGCTGGCGGCAAGGCGCTGCTGGTGGATGAGAGCTACAATGCAAACCCCGCATCGATGAGGGCAACGCTCAAAGCTCTCGGGCAAACACCCGCTCTCCGCCGTATCGCTGTTCTGGGCACGATGGGCGAACTCGGCGACTTTGCTGCGAGGTTCCATCGCCAGCTTGCAGAACCGCTTGCCGAAGCAAAAATCGACCACGCGATCCTTGTCGGCGACGGAATGCGTGAACTGGCGGCTCAATTGGGGAAAGGAAGCCCCGATTCGCTTGGCTTTGCGCCAAGCTTCACGCATTGCGATGATACGGATCAGGCCATCATTGAGCTTGAGAATTTTGGCGTGACCAACGGCGATGTCGTCCTGGTCAAGGGCTCGAATTTCATGGGGCTTGGCCGACTGGTGTCACATTTTTCGAGCGCCTCGGGATGAGTGCGCGCCGAGAGAACTGCCAAGGGAACTGAATGCTCTACCTGCTTGCGGAATGGTTCGGCTTTGAAGGCATATTGAATCTGGTTCGCTACCAGACATTCCGTTTCGGCGCGGCGCTGATGACGGCGCTGGTATTCGGCCTGATCATCGGCCCTCGTTTCATCAACATGCTGCGCGTGCGCCAAGGCAAGGGTCAGCCGATCCGTGAGGACGGCCCGCAAAGCCACCTCGCAAAGCGCGGCACTCCGACCATGGGCGGATTGATGATCCTCGTCGCGCTGACGGTCTCTCTGCTGCTTTGGATGGATCTCACCAGCCCTCTCGTCTGGGCGTGCCTTGCCGTGACGCTGGGCTTCGGAGCCATCGGTTTCGTTGATGACTATGACAAGGTGAGCAAGAACAGCCACGCTGGTCTCTCTGGCAAAGTCCGGCTTCTGCTCGAATTCGCGGTGGCTGGCGTAGCGAGCTACCTGATCGTCAGTCAGGTGAGCACCAATCTCTACGTCCCGTTCTTCTCAGACGTCGAGATACCGCTTGGCCCGTTCTACTATGTCTTTGCCGCCTTCATCATCGTCGGTTTCGGCAATGCGGTGAACCTGACCGATGGGCTCGATGGATTGGCAATCATGCCGGTAATCGTCGCTGCGGGGACCTTTGCGATCATCGCCTATCTCGTCGGTCGCACCGACTTCAGTGAATATCTGGGCATTCCTTATGTCGAGGGTGCGGGTGAACTTGCCATCCTGAGCGCTGCGATCATGGGGGCGGGATTGGCGTTTCTATGGTTCAACGCGCCGCCTGCGGCTGTGTTTATGGGCGACACGGGATCGCTTGCACTGGGCGGCGCGCTAGGCGCGATTGCGGTTGCCGCGCATCACGAGATCGTGTTGCTGATCGTCGGCGGCCTTTTCGTCGTCGAAACTGCGAGCGTCATCATTCAGGTCTTCTGGTTCAAGCGGACCGGCAAGCGGGTCTTCCGCATGGCCCCGATCCACCATCATTTCGAACAGCTCGGCTGGAGCGAGAGCAAGGTCGTGATCCGTTTCTGGATCATCGCCATCATCCTCGCGATGATCGGGCTTGCGACCTTGAAGCTGAGGTAAGCCGGTCACGATGATCACCTCCACCGCCTTTGCCGGAAAACGTTACGCGGTCCTCGGGCTCGCGCGTTCCGGCGCGGCGGCGGCAGAGGCGCTGATGGCGAGCGGTGCGGACGTGACCGTCTGGGACCGGCAGGACGTGGCGCGCGAACCGTTTGAAGGGCGCTGCGCAATCGCCGATCCGCTGGAAATGAGCCTGAGTGGATTTGATGGCCTTGTTGTCTCACCCGGCGTGCCGCTCAATACCCATCCGATTGCCGGCCACGCCGCGAAATTCGATGTCCCTGTTATCGGTGACATTGAACTGTTCGCCATGGCGCGCGCCGAGTTGCCGCCGCACAAGGTGGTCGGCGTTACCGGAACCAACGGCAAGTCGACCACGGTCGCGCTGATACACCACATACTGCAGATGGCCGGGCTGCCGACATTGCTGGGTGGCAATATTGGCGAACCGATCATGGCTCAGCAGCCGCTTCAGCCCAACGAGCATGGCGAAGGCGTCTATGTTCTGGAGCTGTCGAGCTACCAGGTCGACCTCACCACCAGTCTCGATTGCGATGCGGCCGCGCTAACCAACATCACGCCCGACCACCTTGATCGCTATGATGGCTTTGCCGCCTATGCCGCATCCAAGGCGCGGCTGTTCGAGATGCAGGGCGCATCGAAGCTGGCGGTGTTTGGTTCAATGGCAGAGCCTGTTGGCGCGATCTATCGCCGCGAAGCTGCCAGCCGCGCTGAGGGCCGTGCGATTGCCGCCGATCTTGATGCGCTGCGTCCTCTGCAGTCGCAATGGCCGAGCCTTCAGGGGCCACACAATCTTGAGAACGTTGCCGTAGCAGTGGCGATTGTAGAGGAGCTCGGCGTGAAGCCAGCTCAATGGCAGCATGCCTTGCCGCGCTTCCGAAATTTGGCTCACCGGATGGAGCGCGTGGCCGAAAAAGAGGGCGTGCTTTTCATCAACGATAGCAAGGCGACGAACACCGCTTCGACTGCGCCTGCGCTCGCAGCCTTTCCGCCTGCAAACGGCACGCCGCGCATCCATTGGATCGTCGGCGGGCTGGCAAAGGAAGACGGTCTGGGCGAATGTGAGGAGCATCTTGCCAATGTCGCGGCGGCCTACACGGTCGGTGAGGCGGGGCCGCGGTTTGCAGAATTGCTCGATGGCCGCATCCCGAGGGTAGAGCGCTGCGAACTTGTCAGCGAAGCGGTGCGCCGCGCACAAGAAGCCGCAAAGCCGGGTGACGTGGTCCTGTTCTCACCTGCCTGCGCGAGCTTTGACCAATTCCGCGACTATGAGAAGCGCGGCGAACACTTCTGCCACCTGGTCGGCGTCATCGCTGATTGCGAGGTCGATTGCGCGGCAATTTCGGACAAGGACGTAGCGGCATGAGCGGGATCGGTTCCACCAGCGGTCTCTCTGGCCAGCCGCGCGGCGACGCACGCTTCCACGCGCCCGTGCCCAAACGGCGTGGGGTCGGCGAAGCAATTCGCGTATGGTGGCGGGAAATCGACAAATGGCTTTTGGGCCTGATCCTGCTGCTTATGGCGCTTGGCACCGTCGCCGTTGCAGCCGCTTCACCCGCGGCAGGAAGGCAATACGAGGTCGCCGAATTCGTTTTCTTCCAGCGCCATATCATCTTTCAGGTGCTCGGGCTTGCCCTGATGATCGGCGTGTCCTTCGCCAATCGCGAGGATGCGCGACGTTTGGGCATCCTGATGGCTATCGCAATGTTGTTCCTGCTCTTCCTTGTCCCCTTGATTGGAGAGGAAAGAAACGGAGCGAGGCGCTGGCTTGACCTTGGCATGTCTTTTCAGCCCAGCGAATTCCTCAAACCCGGATTTGCGATCCTGCTCGCCTGGATACTGTCCTGGAGGCTCCGCGATACGGGGCTCCCGGTTGTCGCCTATGCCACTCTGGTGATGACGCTTGTTGCGGCTCTATTGATGTTACAGCCAAATCTCGGCGCGGCCGTTCTGTTCGGAGGAGTATGGTTTGTCCTTGTGCTGCTTTCGGGCGTGTCCTTTGCTCGGATCGGGGCACTGATCGCTGGTGGCCTTGGCCTGCTGACCGCAGCCTACTTCCTCTATGACAATGCGCGCTATCGCATCGATAGCTTCTTTGGCGGTGGAACCGCATTCGATCAGGTCGACCTTGCTCAGCGGACTCTGCTCAACGGAGGCTGGACGGGCAGTGGATTGTGGCTTGGCACGCGCAAGATGAGCCTTCCCGAAGCGCATACGGACTATATCTTCTCGGTCATCGGTGAAGAGTTCGGCCTGCTAGCCTGCGCATTGATCCTGGTGGTCTATGTCGCGATCATCGCACGCGCGCTGATGCGGCTTGTCGATGAAGACAACCTTTTCGCCCTGCTTGCAGGGGCAGGACTTGCTACCCAAATCGGTGGGCAAGCGTTCATCAATATGCTGGTAAACCTCCAGCTGTTCCCTTCGAAGGGGATGACGCTGCCGCTGGTGAGTTATGGCGGATCATCGACGCTGGCGGTGTGTTTTACGGTAGGGCTATTGCTCGCCATCACCCGGCGCAATCCGTTCCTTGAGCGTGAAAAGCCGGGGCTGAAAGACCTGTTTGAGCGCTCCAAGGATGAGCGCAGGGAGGAACACGCATGAACAGCCAGACCGTCCCTACCGGGGTAAGCCGGCATTTCGTGCTCGCAGCCGGGGGTACCGGCGGACATTTGATCCCGGCCTTTGCGCTTGCCGCAGAGTTGCATGCGCGCGGCCATCACACTGCGCTGATTACCGATGAGCGCGGGGCGAACATCCCCGGCAAGCCCGACTACTTGACCGCGCATGTCCTGCCCGCAGGTCGTTTCGGCAAGAACCCGCTCAAATGGCTTGGCGGCGTGCGCGCAGTGCTCGAAGGGCGCAACATGGCGTTGCGCCTGTTTGAAAGCTTCGAACCTGCCGCCGTTATCGGATTTGGCGGATATCCCGCCCTGCCTGCGCTTCTCGCGGCGACCTCAGCCAAGATACCGAGCGTTGTTCACGAACAGAACGCAGTGCTGGGCAGGGTAAATCGCCTGCTTGCGGGCCGCGTCGATGCGATTGCGACGTCCTATCCCGATGTCCAGCGCCTCAAACCCAAATTTGCGGACAAGATCCATCTGGTCGGCAATCCAGTGCGCGAAGAGGTGCTGGCGCTGCGCGATGAGGATTTCCCCGCCTTTACCGAGGAAGGGCTCCTGCGGGTTCTTGTTACCGGAGGCAGTCAGGGCGCACGTATTCTTTCAGAGGTTGTGCCCGACGGTTTGGCCATGCTGCCCCCGCCTTTGCGCGAACGTTTGCAGATTACGCAGCAATGCCGTCCCGAAGACGTCGACGCGGTGCGCGAGCGATATGCGGCGCACGATATTCCGGCAGAACTCGGCACCTATTTCGAAGACATGCATGAACGGCTTGCCGGAGCGCATCTCTTCATTGGCCGGGCTGGCGCATCGACGATTGCGGAACTGACAGCTGTGGGCCGCCCCGCGATCCTTATTCCGCTACCCATCGCCACTGACGACCATCAGGCGGCCAACACCCGCGAAGTGGTAAAAGCTGGCGGGGCGCGCATGATCCGGCAGACCTCTTTCACACCGAACGAACTCGCCAAGCAGATCCAGGCGATGGCGCAGAACCCCGCCAGCCTCTCCAATGCGGCCCATGGCGCGTGGAATTGCGGTCGACCGAAAGCGGCCAAGGACCTGGCTGACCTTATGGAAAGCATGGGCGGGATCGACCTCATGGACGTCATCCGCGTCGGAGAGACCGCGAAGAAATCCGCTGCCCGGGCGACCAAGACGCAAACCGCCTCGCGAGAAAGCGGAGAGGATATCGCAGCGTAATGAAGGGCGTCGGGACTGACATCGGGACTATCCACTTCGTCGGCATCGGTGGGATTGGCATGTCCGGAATTGCCGAGGTGATGCACAATCTCGGATACAGCGTTCAGGGGAGTGATCTTGCCGAAGGCATAAGTGTTGAGCGTCTGCGCGCACGCGGGATCGAAGTGAAGATCGGCCACGCCAAAGAGAACGTGGAAGGTGTCGCTGTCGTCGTCACCTCTACCGCTGTTCGCCGCACCAACCCCGAAGTCGCCGCTGCGCTTGAGGCGCGCATCCCCGTGGTTCGCCGCGCGGAA
>JAAUYH010141537.1_pt1 | contig 13480 bp, 15 predicted proteins | sample 7278061 | NCBI WGS metagenome assembly JAAUYH01 (sample SAMN14350203, study PRJNA611818) | marine sediment metagenome | isolation source: surface marine sediment (0.6m) | place: French Polynesia: Moorea | collected 2018-08
CAACTGTATGAAAGTAGCCTTTAATATATACGTTTTAAAGCGCTTATTTCTTTAAGAAATCATTTACTTTAGACGGATCCATAATAGCTTCTACAAAAGTGTAAGCACCTGTTTTAGGTGACTTCACCATTTTGATTGCTTTCGTTAATCTTTTAGAACCTGTTTGTAACGATGCTACTGCTTTCTTTGCCATGATTCAATAGTATTTTAGAAATTATTTAATTTCTTTGTGAACTGTCATTTTCTTTAAGATCGGATTGAATTTCTTCAATTCCATTCTATCAGGAGTATTCTTTTTACTCTTGGTAGTAATATATCTAGAAGTACCAGGCATACCGCTGTTTTTATGCTCTGTACATTCTAAAATAACCTGAACTCTATTACCTTTCTTTGCCATTGTGTGCTCTTATTTTTTCAAAAATCCTTTTGCTCTAGCTTCTTTAATTACAGCAGAAATACCTTTTTTATTGATATTCTTTAAAGCCGAAGTAGATACTTTTAAGGTCACCCACTTATCTTCTTCAGGAATATAAAAACGCTTCTTTACTAAATTCGCATTGAATTTACGCTTCGTTTTATTCATGGCGTGCGAAACATTGTTTCCTACCATCGCCTTCTTACCTGTTAACTCACAAACTCTTGACATTTCTAAACTGTTTTATAGTTGTTCCAAAACGAGGTGCAAAAATAATAACTTTTGGAAGAACTGACAAACAAATTTACCTATTTTTTAAAATTGACGTTTTTAGTAATTCCAGTGCTTTAACAGATGTTTTTTGAATTACTTTTTGACGGGGCGGGCCAAATACATAATCTTTTACATAGGTGCCTCCCGGAGATGCAATCGCTATAAACACTTTACCAACTGATTCATCTGTTTTATCTTTTGTTGGGCCCGCATTACCGGTTACCGCGATGGCATAATCGCTTCCATATGATTCTTGAATACCCAGAGCCATGGCTTCTGCTACCTGAGCACTCACCACTGAATGCTTCACGATGGTTTCTTTTGGTACATTCAGAAAATCTACTTTAATACGCTTATGATAGCTGGTTACCGAACCAATAAAGTACTTCGATGCTCCAGGCACACTCGCAATCATTTCGGCAATTGCACCACCCGTGCAGCTTTCGGCTACAGCCAATGTTCGATTTTGGCTGATCAATAGTTTACCTATTGCTGCTTCCAGACTTTCGCCTTCATCAAAACCAACCAGAATATCACTAATTAATTCTGTAAGCTTATCAACTTCATCATTCAATGTTTTCATAAGCATATTTTCGTCATCACCTTTAGCTGAAAGTCGTAAGCGTAACTTGCCGTAATTGGGTAAATAAGCAAGTTTGATGTGATGAGGCAGGGCATTTTCCCATGCTTCGATACGCTCAGCGACTTTGCTCTCTCCCATTCCATAGGTGAGTAAAGTCTTGTGCAAAATAAAGGGAAGATGAAAGGATTCCTGTAATTTAGGTATAACTTTCCTAAGCATTAAGCCTTTCATTTCATTAGGAACACCCGGTAGTGAAATAAAAACTTTTCCATGCTTTTCAAACCACATACCAGATGCCGTACCTAAATTATTCTTCAAAATAGTAGCCTTAACAGGAAGTACTGCCTGCTGGCGATTCAATTCGGTAAATTGATAACCTATTTTGGTAAACATTTTCTTAATGTGTACCTCAATTTCTTCATTCAACTCTAGTTTAGAATCAAAATAGTCAGCTATAGCATGCTTGGTAATATCGTCTTTTGTTGGCCCCAGGCCACCGGTTGCTATAACAATGTCCGCATTATATTCAGCTTCGGTTAAGGCCTTTAAAATATGTGACTCCTTATCTTGTATGGAAGTAATCTGATAAACAGATACTCCAATCTTATTAAGTTCTTGAGCGATCCACTGTGAGTTCGTATCTGTGATCTGACCAATTAATATCTCATCACCAATAGTTATTATTTCTGCATTCAAAGCTTATTCTTTACAATTGAGTAGCAAAGGTATCAAATAGCATATATTTTAGTAATTTTAAGACAACTCTTTAACCAAGAATAAAATGAAACTAGCAAAACTAACCATCTACACCACTGTCTTATTACTTCTTAATTTACTTCTATTCTCTTGTAATCAAGATAAAAAGAGCACAGAGGTAATTGCAGAATTGCAAGAAATAAAACCAGACTTTACGCTTACAAAAGATCAAACTCACAATAAATTCAGTAGCCAGATACCCCCGGTGCTAAAGGTGAAATCAGGAGCAATTATCGAGGCATTTACCGAGGATGCCAGTGATGAACAATTTGACCTGAATTCAAAACTTACCGATTTAGACGCTTTAAAATTTGACCCCATCCATCCTTTAACCGGGCCCGTTTATGTTGAAGGAGCTTTGCCTGGAGATGTTTTGAAGGTGACACTTCATAAAATAGAAATGGGTGATTGGGGGTGGAATGCCGTCGTTCCCGGATTTGGCTTTTTAGCAGATACTATTAAGGAAAAATATTTGAGGATATACGAACTGGGAAAGGATAAAGCACACATAGATTTTAATGACAAAATTAAGGTTGCCCTTAAGCCCTTCCCGGGTGTTATGGGTGTTGCACCTCCTACCGAGGAAATGTTATCTACCATTCCGCCAAGGGCTAATGGAGGAAATATGGATGATCCCAACCTGGTTGAGGGAACTACGGTTTACTTTCCAATCTTTGTTGAAGGTGCTTTATTCTCGATTGGCGATGCCCATGCTGTTCAGGGTTTAGGTGAAGTATGCGGCACTGCCATTGAAGCACCTATGCGATTCGTGTATCAGCTTGATGTGCTAAAGAACAAATCAATCAAAGAACCTCAGTATGAAACCAAAGATTATTACGCCACGACAGGCTTTGGTACCACCATTGACGAAGCGGCGAAAAAGGCGACTTTATATATGATCGACTACCTTCAACAAGAGCATAATTTAACGAAACTAGAGGCATATGCCTTATGTTCATTGGCGGGAGATTTAAAAATTTCCGAAACAGTAGATGTACCGCATATGCTAGTAACCATGCATATTTCTAAAGAAGTTTTAGGCACGAAATAAGTACGGTGTCTTGTTAAATATTTGAAAATCATTCCATATTCGACTACCTTTAACGCTCTCTAAATTTTTTTTCATGAAAAAAACACTACTTACCTTATCATTATTAGTTTCGACTGTATCATTTGTTGCACAAACAGATCTTGAAAAAACCAAAAGCACCATCTCAAAAAACAACATTGAAGGGCATATCTATTTTTTAGCCTCTGATGAATTACGTGGGCGACAAACCGGTACCCCGGAAATTGACATTGCCGCTTCTTATCTTGCCAATACACTAAGGCGTTATGGTGTAAAGCCCGCCAATAATGGCAGCTATTATCAAGGGGTTGAATTAGAGAACATTTCAGCGCCAACAAAATTAGGTATACGATTAAATGATTTCTCTTCAGATAAACTATTACAACTGAGCGGGTATAACACATTTTTTAATGGCCAGGCAGTGTACCTCAACTTTGGACTCGCTGATGACTATAAGGATAAAGATGTTACAGGCAAACTAGTCATTGTAAAGGCCGGAACTCCTGAGGCAAGTAGTCCACAAGCTGCTTTTGGCGCCAGACGTACGAAAGCGCAATTAGCAACGGAGTATGGCGCAGCAGGTTTAATAGAACTCAGCTCGGCAAGCGACCTATTATGGGGGCGTTTTTCGAATTTCTTTAACTCAGAGAAAATGGGATTGGCGACTAATGACGCTCAAAAGCTAATTCATTTATGGTTACAAGATATTGACGGCTCCATACGAAGTAAACTTGAAACTTCTAAGAAGATCAATGCAAATGTCAATATTGATGGAATTAAAAAAACGCCTGTTAAAGCCAAAAATGTGGTAGGCATGGTAGAAGGTTCAGATCCAAAACTAAAAGATCAGTTTGTGATTTATTCTGCGCATTACGATCACATAGGGGTTGGTGCGCCTAATGCCCAAAAGGATTCTATTTTCAATGGTGCCAGAGACAATGCCGTTGGTGTGGTGACTGTCTTAAGTGCCGCCGAAAATATCGCAAAATATCCAACGAAAAGATCTGCATTATTCATCCTGTTTACTGCGGAAGAAAAAGGGTTATTAGGGAGCAAATGGTATGTCGAAAATCCCGTAATTCCCTTGAATAAAATGGTATATTGTTTCAATAGCGATAACGGTGGATATAACGATACGAGTTTAGCTACGATTATTGGCTTAGGTAGAACAACTGCAGAAAAGCATATTAAAAGTGCAGTAGAAACCTCCGGATTAAAAGCTATTGATGATCCTGCGCCAGAACAAGGATTGTTTGATAGGTCAGACAATGTAAATTTTGCAGCGAAGGGTATTCCCGCCCCAACATTTAGTTTGGGCTTTACAGCCTTCGACGCTGAAATTGGTAAGTATTACCATCAGCAGGCTGACAATCCTGATAATGTAGACTATGATTATTTGGAGAAATTCTTCACTTCCTATGTTTTAGCCTGTAGATTGATCGCAAATGACCCTGAAATTCCATTTTGGACAGCTGGAGATAAATATTATGAAGCCGGCGTGAAATTGTACAACAGAAAAGCTTTAAAAAACTAAATAGCCATGAATTATTTTTGTTGTATTGCGATGATTTTAGCTCTAAGCATAGCCTGTAAAAAAAATACCTCTGAACCCAAAACAGATCATGAATTAAGTGAACTATTTGCGCTAATGCAAGGTTCTTTTAATTCTGAAAGGCAGGCCATGGCCGATTCGACCTACTATAATATTTCTTTACACATGTACCCTATTTGGGAAGACCGGGGGAACTTTCTCTATGTAGAGCAAGCGTTGAACACCATGCAAGACCGACCTTACAGGCAAAGGGTTTATGAAGTTACCAGGGTAAATGACAGTATGTTTAGCTCGGCTATTTATACACTTCCTGCAGATTCCTTATGGATTGGCACATGGAGAACTCCACAGGTATTCGACTCCATTTCAAAACAAGATCTTAGCTTAAGAACCGGATGTGAAGTACTGCTTAAACGAATCACCGATAAGAACTTCAAAGGCAAAACAGGAATTAAAACTTGTGAAAGTGCTTTACGCGGTGCATCCTATGCCACCAGCGAAGTTGAAATTTTTACTGATAAGATAGTTTCCTGGGACCGAGGCTTCGACAGTATTGGAAAACATGTCTGGGGTGCAGAAAAAGGAGGCTATATCTTTGATAAAATCGCATCAAATTACTAAATCAACTCAAACTATTTTTGGTTATGAAAAAACCGGTAAACATTTTTCTTGTCGCACTAAGTATTGTCTTTACAGTAAATGCGCAGGATAAAAAAGATAAAAAATGGGATGTTTCCAATCCTGAAGGTGACTTTAATTTTAAGGAAGTACAATTATCAACAGATGAAGGCACCTGGATGAACCTGGATGTCAGTCCTGACGGAAAAGAAATTGTATTCGACTTGCTAGGAGATATTTATAAAATGTCAGTTACCGGCGGAAAGGCAAAACTATTGCGGGAAGGACTTCCATTCGAAATACAACCAAGATTTAGTCCTGACGGTTCTAAAATACTATTCACCAGTGATGCTGGCGGTGGTGATAATATCTGGGTAATGAATGCTGATGGTTCCGATGCGAAACAGATAACTGAAGAAAAATTCAGGTTATTAAATAATGGTACCTGGTCGGCAGACGGCAACTATATTATCGCCAGAAAACATTTCACATCGCAACGCTCTTTAGGCGCCGGTGAGCTATGGATGTACCATATCACAGGAGGTTCAGGCACTCAAATTACCAAACGAAAAAACGATCAGCAAGATTTGAACGAACCGAATACCTCTACTGACGGTAAGTACGTGTATTACAGTGAAGATGTGTATCCCGGTGGGTTCTTTCAATATAATAAGGACCCCAATAAGCAAATCTATGTGATCAAACGCTATAATTTTGAAACCGGTGAAACTGAAATTGTTACGGGTGGCCCTGGAGGAGCAGCAAGACCTCAAGTATCTCGAGATGGAAAAAAGCTTGCCTTTGTAAAGCGTGTCCGCACAAAAACTGTACTTTTCGTTCATGATCTGGACACTGGCGAAGAATGGCCCGTTTATGACAACCTGAATAAAGACCAGCAAGAAGCCTGGGCCATTTTTGGTGTGTATCCTGGTTTTAGCTGGATGCCTAACAATGAAGAAATCGTTTTCTGGGCAGGAGGAAAAATTCATAAAATAAATAGTAATTCACTAAAAGTGGATACTATTCCTTTTAGTGCCCAGGCCACAATTAAAATAGCAGAAACCGTAGCATTTGATACCCCCGTTTTCATGGATAATTTTACGGCAAAAGTCATTCGTGGTGCAGTAACCTCTCCCGATGAAAAATCAATAGTGTTTAATGCATTAGGATACTTGTGGACAAAGAGATTACCTAATGGAACTCCTAAACGTCTCACTAAGGGCATTGATTTCGAATCAGAACCCAGCTTTTCACCAGACGGCAGACACATTGTATATGTCACATGGAATGACGAGAATTTAGGTGCCGTTTATAAAATTCCCGCCAAAGGTGGTACTCCTGTAAAGTTGACCACACAAAAAGGAATTTATCGGAATCCCACCTTTAGCAATAGCGGGTCGAAAATTGCCTATGTAAAACAAAACGGCAATGGTGACCAGGGAAGAACTTTCGCCAAAAACACGGGTATTTATCTGATCAATGCTGACGGTTCTAACGCAAAGCGTTTAACAAAAGTGGGGGACTATCCCAGATTCAATAAGGATGATTCTCGAATATTCTTTCAAACCGGCGGCTATTTATTTGGCTCTTTAACAAAACAATTAAAGAGCGTCAACCTTAACGGAAAAGATGAAAAGACGCATGTAAAATCGAAATATGCTAATCGCCTGGTACCAAGCCCTGATAATAAATGGATTGCTTTTAGCCACTTGCATAAGGCGTACATTGCCCCATTGCTTTTAAATGGAAAACCCATTGACTTAGATAATAAAACCAAGGCTATACCTATTTCGCAAATTTCTAAGGATGCGGGTATCAACCTGCACTGGTCAAAGGATAGTAAAAAAATATTTTGGACCCTGGGTGAGGAATATTTTACAAATAAAGTGTCCGATCGATTTACTTTTTTAACCGACTCACCAGATAGCATTCCACCGATGACCGAAAAAGGGATCGCGATAGGTTTAACCTCTAAAAGCGATAAACCAAAAGGGAGGATTGCATTTACCAATGCCAGAATCATTACTATGGAAAGCGATCAGGTTATTGAAAATGGAACCATCATCATAAATGAGAATAAAATCGAAGCCATTGGAAAGTCTGGTGATGTTTCAGTACCAAGTAAAACCAAGGTGTATGATGTCTCTGGAAAAACCATTATGCCGGGTATTGTAGATGCCCATGCACATGTGGGTGGATTTCGATATGGATTGACCACTCAAAAGCATTGGCAATTCTATGCCAATCTCGCCTATGGTGTTACTACGGCCCACGATCCTTCCGCAAATTCAGAGTCTATATTCGCCATGTCTGAATTAATTAAAAGCGGTACTATGGTAGGCCCTCGACTCTACTCCACCGGTGTAATTCTCTATGGTGCCGATGGTGATTTTAAAGCCGTTGTGAATAGCCTGGATGATGCACGCTCAGCGATACGCAGAACCAAAGCTTTTGGGGCATTGTCTGTTAAAAGTTACAATCAACCCAGAAGAAATCAACGGCAGCAAGTATTACAAGCTGCACGCGAAGAAGGAATTTTTGTGGTTCCTGAAGGAGGTTCTACATTTTATCATAATATGAATATGATTATGGATGGGCATACAGGTATTGAACATAACATCCCGATTGCACCAGTGTATAAAGATGTGGTTATCTTATGGAGCAACAGTGATACAGGATATACACCTACTTTAGTGGTTAACTATGCAGGGTTGAGTGGTGAATACTATTGGTATCAAAAGGATAATATCTGGGAAAACGAAAAACTATTGAAATATACACCGCGACGTGTCGTTGACGCGCGTTCACGCCATAGAACCATGGTACCGATGGAAGAATATGAAAACGGGCATATACTTACTTCAAAAACTTGTAAAGCATTAAGTGATGCAGGTGTTAAGGTAAACCTCGGAGCCCATGGGCAAATGCAAGGCTTAGGAGCACATTGGGAATTATGGATGCTGCAACAAGGTGGTATGACCAATATGGAAGCCTTACGAGCGGCTACTTTGAATGGTGCAGAATATATTGGTATGGGTAAGGATATAGGCTCATTAAAAGTGGGGAAACTGGCCGATTTAGTTGTGTTGGATAAAAATCCGTTAGAAGATATTTTAAATACTGATAGTGTGCGTTATACCATGGTCAATGGCAGGCTCTATGATACTGAAACCATGAATGAAATTGGTAACACTGAAAAAAACCGAACCAAATTCTATTGGGAAAACAGCAAATACAACCAATCGTTTGAGTGGCATGAAGAAGCTCAAAGTTTTACCCTACCGGGATGTGGATGCCTGGTCGGCCATAATGACTAAACGATGGACACCATTATCAAAAAATCGTCGAATGGAACACATTATATTTTGATCAATGAAGACCTGGTAAAGAGCTTTGATACAAGAAGAGTCATTTGCACTATGAATACTAGGGCCAAATTTCATTGTGCATTTAACTTCAGCAAAAATGAAGGCCACTATATTTATGTAAATAGAAAATTAATTGATAAACTGAAGTTAAACGCTGGTGATCCGGTAAAGGTCACATTTAAAAAAGATAACTCGAAATATCAATTTGAACTACCTGAAGAGTTTGAAGAAGTACTCAAAACTGACGCGTATGCCAATAAAGTGTTTCAAAGTTTAACACCCGGTAATCAACGCGGAATTATTCATTTAATCGCAAAGATCAAATCATCTCAAAAACGTATTGAAAAGTCATTGCTATTTGCTGAAAAATTAAAAATGAGGATAACTTCTCCAAGAGAAATTACTAAACGATAATGATCTTTAACACTTGTCAATTAAAAGCACCACTGACCTACCATATAGAATCAATATTTCACTACAGTGGATTCATACCTGACCACTCGATTGAGCGAGTAGTACCAACAGGACACTTATTTATTCTTTTCGAACTTGATGGTATCACAAGACATACATATAACAGTGAGACACTAAAACCCAATGGCGAATTTAACAAGGTTTGGGTTTCTGGTATTCACAAAAATTACCTATCCATTTCAGCACCACAAAACTCCGAAATGTTTGTTATTCAGTTCAAACCAACTGGAGCCTACCCTTTTATACATACACCAATTGAAGAATTAAATGACACGGTAGTTGATGCCGAAAAATTATTTGGTAAAGACATTTTAAGCTTACGAGAGCATATTTTGAATAGCGAAACCCCTGAGAAAAAATTCATACACGCAGAAGAATGGCTTGATAAACGCTATATCAAAGAAAAAGAGCCAGAAAAAGAATTACTGGAGCTTTTTCAGGCGATTACAAGGTCCCCTGTAAATGAATATCAGAAGGCAATAAGTTCTTATTCCAAAACACAAAAACATCTGATACATCAATTCAAGAAGTATTTTGGATTGACCCCAAAAAGCTTTCAAAGGATTTTTAGGTTTAATGAGATCCTACATCAAATACATCATAAGGAAAATATCAACTGGTCTCAAGTAGCTTACCAATGTGGATATACAGACCAATCACATTTTATCAAAGAGTTCAATCAATTTTCAGGGTTTAATCCCCAGGAATTTATTGTTAATGACTTCAATAAAAATGAGCCTAATTTTTTCCCTCTGGATAAGAAAGGTTAATTTTTTACTATCAACTTTCAACTCATCTCCTTATACTTGTATAAATCTTTGACTATGAAAAAAATATTCATCTTCTTATCTTATCTTTTCATCATCTCAATCTCCTATTCTCAAGATAAACAAACACTGGAAAATAGGATCATTTCCAAAGTAGACTCAACCAACGGTAGAGATATCGTACTTATTCAGGAATTTGATGTCAATGTCTCGATCGATTCGGTTTGGAATGCGTATACCACTAAAAAAGGCTGGGAAAGCTGGGCAACTGCTCTAGCAGAAATAGATGTTAAAAATGGAGGAATAATTAGGACTAATTATAATAAGACCGGAAGGATTGGTGATAGCACCACGATCGTATTACATGTGAAAAATTATGTACCTAAAAAGCTCATTACTTTACAAGCTGAATTAACTGGTAATTTTCCTGAGTTTATGAAAAAAGATTGGCAAAACATGTATAACATTGTACATTTTGATGCGATAGAACCTTCTCGAACCAAAGTTATCTCCTATGGAATAGGTTATAAAAACAATTCGAAATATAAATCCCTTTTAAAATTCTTTATCAAAGGAAATGCAATGAGTTACATAAATTTAATCTCTTATTTAGAAACAGGAAAACCAAGTGTAAACTATTAAATCATGGACAAAGCTTTACAAACAATGATCAATAATATGCCTGAGAAAACAGGCAAATCATTAGAAGAATGGATCAAAATTTTAAAGACAAAGAACTTCGCTAAACATGGTGAAGCCGTAAAGTTCTTAAAGACCGAACATGGTGTTACCCATGGTTTTGCCAACACGATCGTGACATTGTCAAAGCAAAATAATGATGCTGCGGAAGATTTGGTAGCGAATCAGTATGAAGGTAAAGAAAGTCTGAAACCCATTTATGATAAATTGGTTGCCGAAATTTCAAAATTTGGTAGGGATATTACGAAAACTCCTAAAAAAGCAAGTGTAAGCTTGATCCGTAAACATCAATTTGCGCTGATAAAACCGGCCACAAAAACACGTATTGATCTTGGCTTAAAATTAAAGGGAAAACCTACAGAAGGGCGCTTAGGTGACTCGGGTCCGTTTGGAACCATGTGCACACACAGAGTACAATTAACATCTGTGGATGATGTTAACGGCGAAGTATTGGGTTGGATTAAAGAAGCATATGACAAATCAGTTTAACTGATCCAGTTTATCTTGAATCAGTTCTTTCCTAAAGGGCTGTTTCGCTGTTTCAAGGCTCTTTTTGTACCAATACTCCGAGAGTTCTTTATCCTTGTCAGATAGATATTCTGCCATACTCACGGAGTAATATAAATAAGAATCTTCCAGTTCATCTTTAATGGCATCCAAGGCCATTTTACCTTCCTCATAATTTCCTAATTCAAAAAGACAAATCGCTCTATTCAATTGAATAATTGGCGTGTCTTGCAACAACAATAAAGCGTCATAAAGCTTTAGGATCTCTTGCCAATTGGTTTCTTTAAAGGAAGGTGCTGTGGAATGCGAAGAAGCGATAAGAGCTTCAATATAATAACGGTTCAATACTGCCGGTGTTTTCAAATAGTTGAATCCAAGTTGGATAAGGTCATTATCCCACAGTGTTCGGTCCTGCTTTCTCAAGGAAACAAATTCACCTGCGTCATTTACGCGCGAATCAAAACGGGCCATGTGGAAGTAAAATAACGCCAACAGGTTTTGTGTAGTAGTTGCATGATGAATTTCTTCTAATAGATGCGCCAATCGCACAGCTTCAAAACAAATTTCTCTATTGATCGCAGTTTTTGACGATTTATTGATTGAATCATAACCTTCATTAAACATAAAATAGATGATCTGTTCAAGGTGATCAATATCTTTATCTGATAAAGAAACTGGACTTTTCTTGGCAAAATAATCCTTAGTGAGTGCTTTTAGTTTTTGCTTACAACGTTGCACCTGTTTATAGACATTTTCTTCTGAGATCATCAGGCTGTTGGCTATTTCAGTCACCCCGAAACCACAGATAGCTTTTAGTGTAAAAACTAGTTTGGCCTGTGGTTTTAAATCAAACTTCACACAAGTCATCAGCAAACGCAGTTGGTCTTCTTTGGCTTGCTGCGATGCTGTTTCGCTGACTTCATTAGTAATTAAGAAATTATCAGCACTGATACTTCTTGAACCTTTTCTTAATTCATTGATGATATTATTTTTGGTAACGATAAACAACCATCCTTTAGGATTTGAAGGAAGATCATTGAACTTCCAGGATTTTATAGCTTTATAAAATGTGTCCTGCAAGGCATCCTCGATCGTATCGATATGCTGTGCACCAAATCTCACAATCAAAGATGAAAACACCTCTTGGTAGAAATTTCTAAAGAGGTGTTCTGTCAATTGATTGGTCAGTTTTTTACTGTTCAGACTCATAGTCCATAATAGGTCTTATTTCAGTAACGCCTCCCCAATGATGGCATGGGCATTCTTTAGCAATTTCTGTTACCTCTTCTAAGCTGTTGGCCTGTAGTAAGTAATAACCGCCTATGATCTCTTTAGATTCTGCATAAGGCCCGTCTTTTACCAGCACATCTTTACCCTGGATAATCATACCATCAGGTACGAGTCCGTCACCACCTAAAAAAGTACCTTCATTTGTAAGTTTTTCCACCCAGTTCATATGTTCTTGAACCAACTGCTGCATTTCCTCTGGCGAATAACCTCTTTCTTTTTCTAGCTCGTCATGGAGCAATAAAATAAATTTTTTCATTGTTATATTTTTATGATTTCCCTACTGACAAATAGCACATTAATTTTTGGACATTTTATTAAATATTATTCCGGCAGGTAATCCCCCAGGAGATTCCAATCCATGCTATTGCCCCATCCCCATCCGTGATCACTGGTATTTTTAACTTTATGAGCTTCACCAATGGAATACTCACCATAACTCAGCAATGCAAGAATTTTTCCCGGCCTCAGATGGTAACTTGCCCATGTTAAAGGGGAGTCACCATTCGCATCCTTGGCCGCTTTATCAGCTCCGTTAGCTAAGAGAAATTCAATGGTTCTAACATCGGCGTAAGCGGCAGCTCTGTGCAGTGGTGTTTCTCCTTTTGTACGTACATCGCGCATAAATGCCCCTGTTTCTAATCCTGGAATCGTTTTCGCATTGACGTCAGCACCCTTTTCTGTAAGCAACTTTACAACGTAAAAGTAGTAAGGCCTGCCTGCTTTTACGATAGCGTTGTGTAAGGGCGTTTCATTGGTTTTATCTACCGGGGCGTTTACATCGGCACCCTGATTGATCAAAAAATCACATACTTTCCAATGACCGTTAAAAGCTGCATGGCCCAACTCGGTATTCAAATCAATACTTTTAAGGTCGCCTCCATTTTCTAAAACAGCCCGCAATGCTGTTGTATCATTGTAATACACCAACCATTGTAATGGTTTTACGTAGCCTTCATTGAGAAGCGCTTTCCAATTATCTTGCTTAAATAATTTAAAAATATAGTCTGTTCTCCCTTGAGCAATTGCCGTCAAAATTGATGCTGTATCCATGACATTGAAATTTATTCTCGTAGCTTCCCGTTAAAAACACTTACTTTAGGGTTTAATGG
>JAAUYH010117223.1_pt1 | contig 13479 bp, 11 predicted proteins | sample 7278061 | NCBI WGS metagenome assembly JAAUYH01 (sample SAMN14350203, study PRJNA611818) | marine sediment metagenome | isolation source: surface marine sediment (0.6m) | place: French Polynesia: Moorea | collected 2018-08
AACACATGAAGGGATTCCGGCGATAGAGTTCTGCCACTATCACTAGCCCTGCAGCGTACACCGTCATGACCTTCAACCGGCCTGAGGGCGACATTGCAAACGAGATGCTGCCCAATAAATAGCGAAATAGTCCCATTACGATTCTGCACTAGCATGTCCAATAAACTATTACCTCGACGACATGCAAGAATGGGGATTGCATGGATGACATCTTGAATGCTGAAAGCGTGGGTAATACTCTCAACATTTCCATTGCTTGATAAACCGATGTGAAATACATTCACAGTTCGCGAGGAAGTTAGGCATAAAACAAGGCGTTCGCATAGGTCATGAACTAGAAACGCTGTGGCATCCGCAACCGTATTACATGAATTAGAAGCAAGTCGAATGTCTTCAGTTTGAATATGCAGAAGACGCAATTGAAGTGCTGAGCGCATACCAAACTGATTTGAGCTGGTGTCTTTCGGTGTCTCCTTGCTATAAGTAGAATTAGAGTCAGGGTGACACTCGAGGGATGTTTGAACAGTTGCCCATACTTTCAAGTAACGTTGATTGCGCGTAACAAGCAATGGAATATCACAGCTTACGAAAATAACGCGGTCTTTATCATCGAGCTCGGCTAAGTGTACAAGCTCTTCGTCAGGATGTTGAAACGCATAATATCGACGACGCAGCTCAGTGGAATTTCCTGAGCTAAGTTCAACAAGAAGACCACATGGAAGGGCAAACAAATTTGTCAGCCGATATCCAACTGTTAACGATTGCAATGGTGTCACCACATTCTCACTGTTCGGCGTACATACGTGGAGCGATGAATTTAGACCAATGCACAATGCAGTGGCGTCTCCGGCATCACTTGCATCTGTAGCTATTGATGATAAGCACGCAGAGATCGGTTTTCCATCGGAAGCAGGAGTGGTATGTGATTTGCGAACAGTCGACCCGACTAACCATTGAGTAGTGAAACCAAACGATGACCTGAAAATCCGCAGGCGCTGCTCAAGCCGATCTTTCCAAGATGGTACTGCATTAGTAACAGAAATCGATGTTACTCCTCGTTCTTCAGTGGTAGAACGAAGTGACTTGGCGTGGACCTGCATTGCGCGTTATCATGGATGATCCTTGGGTTACTCGTGTACAGTACAGTACAAAACTAGAATGTGTATGTATTTTCAAAATTTTTGTATTCCTTCGAGTGTATACAAAAATTGTGAATGCTGTACTGGTGCAGATTCGCCCACAACTTCATGATCCGTCGGCGAGACGCATAATGCCGCAGCTCAGCGCTGGACTGAGGGTGCGAGCGATTCGTCGCTCCATTTTCTACCGCTGGCCTCTATGCTCCTTCGCGAAACATCTTTCTGAGAGTTCCACATCCGGAATCATTGCTTCAGGAAGTGTTTCTCCTTATCAGTCATGTTTCTCTACAGTTGCGCAGCAATCGGCTCGTTCACCAAAATCGATACGTAATGTAGCGGTTATTGCGCATGTCGACGTCGGGAAATCTACTATGGTGGAAGGCCTCATCAGAGAATGTACATCGGAGGAACTAAAGATGGATACTGGGGAATTGGAACAAGAGCGAGGAATAACAATTGCTAGCAAAGTCACGTCTGTGGAACATGATGGCACACTTATAAATATCGTTGATAGCCCAGGTAAGTTTACTGACAAGTATTGCTCCGCATCTCGTATCTAATTTTTTTCGGTTGAATGAAGGACACTCTGATTTTGGAGGAGAAGTTGAGAGGATTCTAGGAATGGTTGACGGAGCACTACTGCTAGTTGATGCAACAGAAGGTCCGATGGCACAAACGAAATTCGTGTTGAACAAAGCGTTGGAAAGGGGGCTTCGCCCAATTGTGGTATTGAACAAGATTGATCGAGATTCTGCTCGTCCAGATGAAGTTGAAAGCGAAGTATTCGATTTGTTCGCTTCTCTGGATGCATCAGATGAACAATTAGACTTTACAACGTTGTATTCCTCAGCCCGAGATGGATGGGCAATACAATCCCTTGATGAGTCACGGAGAGAAAGTTTGAAACCGCTGCTCAATACACTTGTTGAACGAATTCCACCTCCTGATGCTCTGCTTGACATCCCTTTCGCGTTTGTTGTCACCATGTTAAGCCGAGATCCATTTCTCGGTCGATTGGTAACTGGACGTGTCTTTTCTGGCATGGCTCGTACCGGCGAGTTAGTCCATGTTGTTGGAAGAGAGGGTAGCCGCCGTTCAAACGCTCGGATAACAAAAGTAATGGTCACTCGCGGCTTAAAGCGGCAGGAGGTTGATGCTGCCTGTGCCGGTGATATTGTTTGCTTAGCAGGTATCGAAGACGTTTCGGTTGGAGATACTATTGGTGTGCCCGATTCAAACACTGATACAACTCATCACAATGATTTGGACGTAGCAACAATTTCACCGCTATGGGCACCAGCTATCGATCCACCTACTGTATCAATTAACTTTTCAGTGAATGATTCTCCCCTAGCTGGACGGGACGGCAAAGTACTCACAACACAGAATCTTTCTGACTGGCTTCATGCGGAAGCTGAGAACAATGTCTCAATTACGGTAGAGGAAAAAGCTTCCGAGGATGGACTTGAAGTGAAAGGTCGTGGAGAACTGCAACTGGGAGTGTTGATTGAGACTATGAGGCGTGAAGGTTCTGAACTAGCCATATCTCCTCCAAAAGTTTTGACAAAAGTTGCAGAAGATGGAACCATACTTGAGCCTATTGAAGAGCTAGAAGTAGAAGTCGACGAGGAGCACGCAGGTGCGATTGTTGATAAGTTATCGGCTCGACAGGCGACTCTCATCGAAATGAAACCGGTTCCTGGTGGTCGAACCAAAATATCGTTCACTTGCCCATCTCGCGGTCTTCTAGGCTATCGCCCGATTTTTACTCAGGACACACGCGGCTCCGGTGTCATGAATCGAGTCTTTGCGGAATGGGCTCCACAGGGTCCTACGAAGCTATTGGCGGCAGCTAGAAAAGGTGTACTTGTTTCGACTGCAACTGGTCTCACTGCTGCGCATGCTCTAGCTTCATTGGAGGCGCGTGGAACACTTTTTGTCAGCCCTCGAGAGGAAGTTTACATTGGTCAGATTATTGGGGAATGTTCACGTGACACAGACTTAGATGTCAATCCAGTTCGAGGTAAGCAGTTGACGAACATTCGGACACAGGCAAAAGACGAAGCTATTCGATTATCTCCCCCTCGAAAGTTTCTGCTTGAACATGCACTGAGCTATGTGGGCGACGACGAAAAGATCGAAGTCACTCCTCAATTCGTCAAAATGCGAAAGAGAGTACTGGACCCGAACAAGAGAAGAACCAAAAAGAAATAAAGTTTTGTCAGTTGCGAATTGCTTTAAAGTTTCGCATGTCTGAATCGATCTTTGAACGACTTATATCAGGTGACTTAAGAAGAAGTTTCCTCGCATAATCTACAGCTGACTTCTGACATGACCGAATAGTTCCACCGACGTGTATCACTTGAATTCGAATTGTAACTGTCTCCGGTAGACAATCCAAACAATTAATCATAGATATAGATGCCCATACTTGGCGGAGTTCATCCCGGGATGAGCGAATTAGTGCAAGACCCAGTGCCGGTGACCAGAATTTCACAGCTAACGCATTGGCTAGCTTCCCAACAATTATGTCACCGAAGTTTGTTTGGACAGATGTCCGCACAGCAGAGTTAATTGAGCGAACGGATATGTTCTCTAACGTTTTTGAATCATACGCATCGTGTTCAATAACACACAGCAGGTAACGGTTCTTGAAGCGAACCATTGTGCTGTATGTCTCGCAGCGTTAGTGTCGAGCACTGCCTCGATGGTCGCGTCGTATTGAGGTTGATGTTGGGGTAGAGTGAAGATGGAAACATCAATTTTCCATAAATTTCGGTCACCCATTCGTCGGTAGCACTCCTCGTTGAGTAGTAAAATTTCCATCGGCGATGAACCCCTTGCTACAGCGACAGGCCTCCGTGGCACAGCTCCGACGCTATTTATTGCGTTATACTCGACGTCATCCATCATCTACACGCTTGTTACCGCCAGCTAAAGAATGGGCGGCACCAACTGAACCAGGAACAGGTATTTTCTTCTACCCGATAGATAAATGGACGAAAACCGAAGCGATGGCGGTTGGCCCCCTGGGTGAGACTCGATCTACGATTCATCCTGCGCGATTCGAAATTTCAAGGCCAGTTGCAGTTCCCGATGACTTGGGTGATGTTCCGTCATTATCCTATTGGGGTGTTGGTGGAAGCGTGCGTGTAGTGAAGAGCCTCATTAGCGGCGTCGCAGAAGGATTCGCTGTGAATCTGGAGCTGCATGGCGTTGGATATCGCGCTGAAGTGGACGAAAAGCGCGATATGCTGATTCTTCGTCTAGGATTGTCTCATACAGTCGAATTTCCGATGCGAGAGGGCAATGTACTTTTTAAAGTGCTTAATCCACAGCTTATCCAAGTCGCAGGTATTAATCGAGCTGAAGTACATCAAACAGCTGCAATCGTTCGCGATAAGCGCAAGCCAGAGCCATACAAGGGCAAGGGAATTCGATATGCGGACGAACCTGTACGCAGAAAGGAAAGTAAAAAGAGTGCGTAAAGGGTTGAGCTAGGTGTTTTATCCGTGTTATTCGCTCATTCAACGTGTTTTAAACGGACCCTTAAATATTATAGAACTACATTTTGGGTACGGAAGCTTTCCAACAACGTACTTGGGGGCGAGGTTGCGACGAAATCGCATTCTGCCTGCTCGCTTCGCTGCGACGCAATGAGCGAGCAGGATGCTGAACCTGAATGGGTTGATGCTACAGCCGTGTTTTCTCAAGCACAACGCGAGCTTGAGGTGGGCGAAATGATTCATCTCGAATCGTTCAGTTTATTCGCATCTATGTCTGCAATAGAGTTGATGGATCCGAAAATGGATATTGGTTGTGGCAAGTTTCGTGATGTTTCAAGCATCACAATTCCCCATGTCTTGACAGAGCAGCAAATTATTGCTGTCATGGATGAATTAATGGCTTGTGAAATGACATGGCTCAATACACACACTTTACCGCAAACCGTGTTTTCGTGCCTCTATCATCTTCGAATATCCGATGCAAGGCAAATAGAGCTATTGTCTTACATGCGACTTCAATTAGGCACGATGCGACTTGTTCTCGATATTGTTAAAGCGGAGCAGATTGCGGAAGAAGAAGATTTTATTTGTTGGACTTATGGATTTCGACTCCCTTCGCTCACAGAATCAAAAGCCAATCAAGTATGGCTCGATGTTTCGCGTCACTTATCAAAAAAGACTGAAGCCGAGGATGAGCACGACCAGGTACTGGGTACTGCAATTTTGAATCGTCTCCGCTTTCGACTCTTGTTCTTTCGCGTTATTACTGTGTTATACGATTCCAGTTGTAGCCGAATTGGGACATGTCTTCCAATCCTTGCTGAAATGCAAGAGCTTCTGCCGAGTTTGCGTGAATCTAAAGCAAATCCAGGAGATGTTGCTGAATTTATAAAGAGTATTTTCGATGCTTCGGTCAACAGACATTTGATGACCAACACACCGCCACGTACTGTGCCTATTTTGACTATTGATGAAGCTTTCGACAAAATTAGTCGACTACTGACCGAATTGACTGCTCTTTGCCATTTGCGCAAGTCTGTTCTGCCAAGAACCCAAGACTCTGATGCACGAAACTCTGAAACAGACTCGCAATACTCGTTCCACAGCGCGTTACATGCTCTAAGTACATTTTCGGCTCGATACAGCCCTTGTATATTGACACGTTCGATTATGAAGCGAATGTTGTTGAATGAAGATGGGTTTTTCAGTATTCGGAATGCCAGTGTAACCAACATGCTATTGACAGATATTGGGATCAACCCGGCTATTGTTCCGGAAGCGTTAAGATTGCAAGCTGAAAGTCTGGCTCGATTCGCTAAAAATTTCGTTTGGAGTATGTCAAGAAATCGTGGCCGACAACGACGTCATCTGATTAAGTCTCTAGCTACATGGGATCGTGCTGTAGAAGTCTGCTTCCCACGAGCCTCAGGAGCGAACGGAGAAACAGTTGAAAAAGAGCCAACTTCAGCACCAGGATTGACCTCTGAAGTGTACTGCGGCAAAACTCCACTTCAACTGGTTTGTCATGAGATTTCTGCTAGGATGACAGCATATCACTTGCTATTAGGATTCGAATGCGATCTATACTTGCCATATGAATATGCGACGGTTTATTTTTTCATCGGTTATGTGCTCTCTTCGGGCTCCAACGCGACAGCATCACTCGTGGGAGCAGAATTGGCAGGCTCACGGTTACATGAATCACGCCTTGTATTATATCTCTTGGATGAGGGACAGTTATGGTTGTGTCGCGCGTTGTACTCGTTCATAGAAGCGTTGACTCTCGGCGATATTTGGCAATGTGATTGGCGACGAGCAGAACGAGGTGAAAGCATGTTTGGTACCGAACCGTTGTGGTACGAGCAGCGATTTGGATTCACTAGATCAAATACGACAGGGCCGTCGTATGTTGACTACCAAACATTCCGCTCACTGATGAAACTTCAAGAGAAATCTTTACTGCAGAAAGGTGGGATCGAAGACGTGGCACAAGCCAGATTGGATGATGCAGCTAACGGGTTTATGACGGCCCGTCACGCATTTGAGCGAGCTAGTAAGACAGGCAAGCAGTTTACGTGAGAGTCGATTTCTGAGGATGTTCAAGAATTGGCTCGTGTGGCAGTCTCAAACTCGATTGCGGTATCGCAACAACGAAGAATTTATTCAATGTGGAAACTCACAAAAGGCAGTGGTGTCGAAAATCTACAGAAGGTCGAGGTCTCAGCGCACTTCACAACACATAGGCATTACCCCATTATAAAGTTTTCCTAACTCATTTTCCCTCATCGCTTTTGACAATCACGTTTCGTCGTTAGCGGTTCTATTCGGCTTCGTGCAGACAACTGAACGGTGTACAGAGTCCAAGTGTTTCTCGCCCTGTGTGATAGGATCTAAAGATAGGAAATAACTCTAACGAAGTCATGTGTCGCTAAACTTGTTCCCTACCGCTTCGCAGGGGTTCAGAACATTGCGATTGGTTGTAATGGTACATACACTTAGCCATGCTCATGTGCACTAAGGTCTAAACAAGCAAAACTCTAAAATACGACCTGCCTTTCCATGTAGAAATTGTAAATACTTTAGTTCTAGAGGAGTGACGAGTACTGTACGGTACCTGCTGTACCGTACACCTGTAGTATCAGAAAACCGAAATTTACTTATTCTATCTTCGGTAATTTCATGTTGCCTCTCGTAATCTACTCGCACTGCTCGTTTCGGACAGCACCATCTACTTGTCTACACTTCTGAGTTGTTTGCATTTGAATCCAATGTCTGGAACAAGGCAGGCGGGGTCAGCAAAGGTCGCCGAAAGTGCATTTGAATTACTTCTCGCGCAGACAGTTCACTATTTCTTGCATGGACATGGCGGCCATTTATTTCGCCCTTTACCAAACGGGAATGTTGTACTAGATCCTGCCGATAACGAGGCTGCAGTGAACGCTTCTCGCCGCCGCCTTGAAGCTCTAGGGCAAGATGTTGGTCAGCGTCTTGTCGAACGGTATGTGCAAGAGCGCGACCGATTATCAACCGATCTCGAAGTTGTGAAATTCATTTGCAAGGACTTCTGGGAGTTGACATTCAAAAAGCAGATCGATGTCCTACGAACTAATCATCGAGGTCTGTATGTGCTTACTGATAATAACTTCCGATGGCTATCCAAGGTTTCGCGCGCGCCCGATACCGAACTGGAACCGAGCAACGCAGCGCCTGGTTCGCTTGATGACTATCTTGTTTTCCCGTGTGGTCTTATTTGCGGTGCATTGACAAGATTGGGTGTCAAGTGCCGCGTTAGCGCGGAAATGTCAGCGGTTCCTGTTCCACCATCGTACAAGTGCAGTTTCAGTGTGCAGGTCATCAGTAGTAATTGAATGAACCGGTGAATCGCTTGTTATGCGCGTTGTGCTGTATTCTAAAATTTATTGTCGTAACCGTAGTGCTACGCGAACTACAAGAAACTGATGAATGAATGAATCTGTTGCACATTTTTGTCGGTTAGCGCAGACTAACTCAATCGCGTCCTTTCCAAGCTGACTGCTTTCAATTAGAACTTTGTTTACTTTGAAGTGAGTTGTCGCCGGTTCGCACGAACAAATGCTATCACATGCGCGAGGTCATCAATGACACATCCTAGCCATCGCATAATTCGACGAAATGCGCCTCAAACCCGAACCAGCTTGACTTCTCGATCAATTCTCAAAAGCCATACTTGGATTGGCTCAGCAATGCCGCAGCGGCATCGGCATTGCCTCCTGCAGCCCGTAATGCTTGTTCGGCTTCATTCGCAGAAAATCCAAGTTCCACTAACCGTGCAACAGCAGCAGAGTCTACATTACCGCTTGCAGAACCTGCTGGCGCACTGCTTGAAGAACCACTTCGTTGCTGCTGCTGCTGCTGTTGCTGTTGCTGCTGCTGCTGCTGGAATGCGTCTTCAGGATTACTTCTCATTTGCAATGGAATATCTTTCTCTGCCAAGAATGGGACCTCTGCATTCCCGATTCGGAGGACGTTGTCGCGAAGGTCGATACTGGCCTGATGTTTTTTCATCATGTCAAGCCCAAGCAGCATATCGTACCCACCTCCGATGGCGTCCATTACAGTTAGAGTAACTTCGAAAACTTCAGTTCCAAGAGTCAGTAGAGTTAAATGTATTCGACCAAAAATCTTGGCAGTACCGACGCCCCTCGCGATTCCTGCGAAGCGCGTATCCATTAACCGCAATATATTACATCGCTCAGCACATTCTCGAGAAACTATAGTTGACTGTGCACCAGAGTCAACGAATGCTTTCACACCCGGGACATTGTTCAGACTACAATCAACAAACAACATCACCACCGAGGAAAACCCCTCCGGATTATGCTCGAGAGCTTGTGCCATGTTGTTAGCGACATTTTCTTCTCGAATGCGAGCTTCGATTGCGCGCTGCGCTTCTAAATCCATTATATCACCACCAGCTGGGAATTGGGCAGGCTGCCTCTGAGGCTGTGGTGCGGGTGCTTCTACGCGGTGCACAATAAGTAAGTCATCATCGCCAATACCATGAGAAGCAACTGTGCCAGATTGAGGTAACGCTTTTTGTTGAAAGAAAACTTGCTGTTGCGAGACGGGAATTCGCATCGCCGTTTCTATCAAGCGAGCTACTTGCATCATTTGCATTTCTTTGGTCACCTCCACGACGGCAACATCACCGCTTGTTGTGTCAGTCACTGTGAGCTTCATGACAATGTACGATAGAGTGTGACTTGAAGGTCCTCGAGCCCCTTTTGATTAGTCAGTTGCCCAGTGGATACGTTCCAGCAACATTAGTTAAACGCTGAACGTGTACAGTATTGGCCATCTGAGAAATTAACGAAAAACAACGCACTGCAAAACTGCATATATTAAGCGTGAATTCTTGTTGAGATGTAACCAATCACAGCGCCATTTCAGTACTAGGTTGGAAATAAAGTAAAAATTCAAGGGTATTCGAAGGTAGTATGACAGGAAATATCTACCAGTAAGCTAGTAGAGGGGTGATAAGGTTACAGTACAACTAAGTAGAAAATTGTACCTGTGCAGCGATGGTGCTAAGGTAGGACTTATAATTTGCTGGAAGTTCATTAGTCCATTCCAAGTTATACGTTTCTCGACCGTAAATTTAGCCATTCTTATTGGCCATGAGCTAATTCAGGTATTTACATGGGTAGAAGTCCCTGCTTAATTGGTCCTAAACGAGGGCAATAGTCAAACCAACTATTTACGTGGCACCTTTTATGGAATTTAGTTTTCCAGATCATGAATCGGTCCTATTAAAATGAATGCACACTAGGGATATGCGGAAATACACAAAGAGGTGGAAGTTGAAAGCGACGGTAAAAACGTATGAAGGCAATGTGCAGCAAAGCAACGTAAATTTGTGTCAATGTCTGCGTCAAAATAGATCGAGCTAGAGATTGAAAATCACCATAGAACAAATCCAAATCCGTCCGCACAATCGCCTCACCATGATTATCGATCCAAACGCAGTCGTAGGTTCAAAGCTATTGACGTAAGTCATGAATGTCACTTCATCTTCTAGTTTGATTTTCAAATGTAAATTAGTTGAATTGCTTGCCAACATTAAAAGTCTTTTGGAAAACCGTTGAATGTACCAGACGATGAAGCGAAATCACTTGCATTTACTTGCTAAGCAGCAGGCGACCCTATCATGTTCGAAACTGATCTATGACAAATTACAACCACTCTCTTTAATGTCACGAAACTTTAGAGCAAAATACCAACCCTCGCCCACCTAAAAGCCCAAACAAAGTCTATTAGCTCCTTACTGAGCGATTTATCTCTTAACCACTTAAGAATCGTATTTGTAATCATATAATATGTAGAATCGAACATCGTTTGTAGTGTGACTATTACTTGGTCTCGGTACACCGAACTTTGCCAACACGCAAGATCTACTATAGTCGAAGATGTTGTGTTTCTTCTGCTTTCATCATCCATGTCCCATAGACATTTCTGCCACATGACGTCCGAGACCTACTGAATTTCACTAGATAATTTACGTTAGAATAGGTCCTTGGTGATATATCGGCCCATTAAGAATTCAGTATGTCTTAATGATTCATTTACGCTATATTTCCAACAATCAGAAATTAATCCATTATCGAGACCATCTGTCAAGCGAATTAGACTCTGTTTAAAATATCTAAAACAACCCAGCCGTCGGCGTGATGAACCTAGGTCTCAACAACTATACCGTCTAATACATCAAAAGCGAAGATGCATTTGGTGCATTTTTCTCAAGATTCAGCTACCACAACACGAGCAAGCACCGTACGAATTCGTTAATTGCATTATGAATGAACTTACCGATGTAACTACTATTTCGTCCTGTATCACCAATAATAAAGCATAATCCTGCGATAAGAAAGGCAAAAATTGTGCAATTTCGGAAATTGTCAATGCATCCTATTTGAAATCTTAAACTGGACAGTTAAGAGATAGCAGTAGTAAGACTGATTGAGAGAGAACAGATACTCTTGAAAACGAGCCATAAAAATGTTAACCTTGATTTCTGAATGAATTTGAGTGAAAAGTTTGTGAATAGCTTATGTATCAGTGCGAAGAATAACGCACCAGGTATTACAATAATAAAATTTACCACTTAGTGTACCTGAAGCGTAACAATCAGTTTTCCACTAATTCATTGTGTCATCATGGAAAATGTTTTTATTATTTGAATATTCTATTCTTTTGCAGATTTATAGAGATTTTGCTACAGAAAATATTTAGGAGATAATCTTGCAGGAGGTTTTTTGGAAAGCGGCTGATAATGTTTTCGTTTTCGTGACTGCCTGCACTTTTGAATTTAATAAAATGGACATATAAAATGCTCGTTTGCTTTTCATCATGAATCATGTTTCAAGAATAGTCCTGGTTTTCTGTAAAATTTTTCACTTCAGTTTGAAAGTCTTTCATTGCAGTGAATCGGTTACGCATATCAGTTTTATTCGCAAAGTTTTATTTTGTTTCACTGTCTTAACTCTTCGTAGTATTTCGTTTTATTGTTATAACGTTCCACTTGTTCCAATGTCGAATAGTCTAAGCTTTTACATGCCGGAATCTTTCATATTCAGCACGAGATTCTTCATTGGACGCAAGTTTTCATGCCTGACTGTTAGCACCTTCAAAAAATTTTTACTTCGTTATACTTGCTATCTATTTTTCTCTTTGCTAATGATTTTCTGGTATAATCATTCATACGATTTTTAAATAGTTCAACAGCGTGATCCTTTGATTTTCAATCACTGTAGAATTCTGTAGGTTGATTTTTGATGATTTACAAGAGTCACTTCGTCGTCTTATTATATGAACTCCAATTTCTTTCTTTAGGGCCTGGTTCTGGTATTGGTTGCATTCCGAGAAACAATTCTGGTTCAGTTTCTTTGGTGATGCCCATAAATAGCCTGTACTTGCAATCGAAAGATGAGGTGGCTATTTGAGATAGATAGATAGATAGAGATAGATTGAGTGAGTTAGTGATTCACACAGATTTAGATTTTAAAGGGACGGAAACGGCATACAATAGTATTTTCCTCAGACTTATCTGAAAGTTATCCTGTTGATGATTTCGTGAATATTGAGGGGTCTACTCTGCTGAAAGTATAACGAAGGAGTGGTTTGAGACTCTCTCAATTCATGAAAAATTAATTATGCAAAGAATTATTACTATTTTTAGAAGGAATATCAGAAAATGAACTCAGAATATAATTCGTATCTCCACTAGCTAAGTTATGAAAGATGGATGAAACGTGAAGAAAATATCCGTATGAGCTGCACTTTAATTTAAGATGACAGACTATCCTGCTCATGCAGAAAGTAACACTTTATGTCTTCTTCGTACGGGTGTAAGCTTCATCGCTTGGTGTATTATTCTTCCTGATTCGTGTTCAGAAATATGTTCTGAGTTTGCTCGTGAATTTGTGACAAAGAGCTTATGTGCTCCTAAACAGCTTCAGCCCGTATTTCTTCAGAATAAGTACCGCTTTTTTCGTGCATATTTTGTTCATTTCACTCTTTTTGGAGGTATAGTGTTGCTTTTGAACGCTCAAGGGCTCAAGAAAATAGGTAAAGGTTTTCGGCGCGATGATACAATGCGACTTGATGTTCGAAAGAAGTTGTTTGCAAATTCTTTTCTAAAAGTAATGGCAGATTCTGTACCATAAATACCCGTAAATAATACAAGAATATAAATCTGCACAGGATAAGAAGCTTCTCGATAAAATGCAAGTACAGGAGGAGCGTGCATTAGTTTAAGAATAAGCCGTAGCGCGAAGAGAAATTTTGGAAGTGCTTATTTTCATTGTTGGAATTAGGACGAGAGCGAATAGAATCTAATCGACTTTATCGCCATCCCCAACCGTATTTGTGATTCAAAAGATAGAGATGAAAGTACGGAAATGTATTTTGCGAATTCAGAGTGTCCATGGCAATCAATGTGTTAATTATTCACGGTTCGGTCGAACATATTTAGAGGTAAGATTCGATGATTTACACTAAAGAAAGTAACCGATACATCAGAATTTCTCTGACTGATTCTCTCTTACAAGGTAAAAAGATTTTTTCTTCTGCCTTAAGAATTAGCGCGATAGTGTCCAATTGGGGTACGGTATGATTTCAAAAGCACACTCTATTGTTCAGGAACGTGCGTGAAAAGCACAAATTTTCGGGTTACAAGCTCGACCACGTGATGCTTTGTAGGTGTCGCAGAGTAGTTCTCTGAACTCAGGTATTATAGACAGACGCATACCTTAATGAAATTGAACGACTCATTATTCTATTGGTCGAACACTCGAAGA
>JAAUYH010007741.1_pt1 | contig 13477 bp, 9 predicted proteins | sample 7278061 | NCBI WGS metagenome assembly JAAUYH01 (sample SAMN14350203, study PRJNA611818) | marine sediment metagenome | isolation source: surface marine sediment (0.6m) | place: French Polynesia: Moorea | collected 2018-08
CCACGCTCGATCGGGCCGGGTCGCGCACCATTAGCTTGACCGCCGAGCAGTGCTTTGAACCTGTCTACCGTACGCTTCAGCCCTTGCGCGTTGTGGCTAGTCCCGCTAACGACTTTCACCCTGTAGCGAGGACAGGACCACCTCGCCGTGGCAACAGAAGCAAGGCCGAGTAGAGCGACCGTAAAGATCTTGATCGCGAACATTGTGACGCTATGATTGGGGTGAGCAGCAGTGGGTAGTCCTCGTGGTGAATGGCTTCCTCTCGTTTTATGGAGCACCACAGCACATTTATGGTCGTGATACCTCAGTACAGTACCACCGCCAACACTCCCTCCACATCACCTCCCACACATACATCAGCCAAACGCTAAACGAAAATCGTTGTCTGCCGCATCCGAATAATTCGTGCTCAGCGCGAACGCAATAGACCTAGATGCATCGAATAAATATAAATAAAAATAAATCTTGTCATGTCGGCGCTTGTGGTTGGATCACAATGAGAGCTGTTGCTGTCCTCGGATGCCAGCAGAAATCGATCGGTGCACAGTGCTGTACAATAGAGTAAATGTGCTCGTGTATTTTGCGACCTTTGAATCAAATGGCAAACAGTGATTGAGCATTGGAGCAGGAATCGGGACAAAACAATTGCGAGTTCTCCCGGATCTTGTCCTCTACGCGGGGATCGATCTCAGATTCTTTGGTATCAACACTCGGAAGCGATTGTACTGTACAGCACTGGCATGCTGAAGTGTTACTATTCAGTATATCTATACAATACCGGATCGAGGGAACACTTTCTGAGGGCGGAGCGTAAGCTAGGTTTATCAAACACTTGTGCAGAATCCAGCAGAATTTTGGAATAGTATAAGTGTGTGGTAGAACGGAGGCTACTCCAAAATTGAGTTCGTGCAGCAGATTTTCTTTGTTTTAGATGAAGGAAAGGTAATCGAGTGAATATTGTTATTGATTATTCAATCCCCTCCACAATGTGCATTGTCGACAATCGTTTGTTTTTCGTTGTCCTTTCTGTCATTGGTATTGAAAATAAGTGATTTGCATTTCTTTCCATTTAACTGAATAAGTGATGGTCATGTGTTTTCGATTACAATTTATTTCGGCAAATCTTAACCGCAGCTCATAGTTCTAGATTTTCTGTGCTGCAAATTTTGTCGAAAAACTTCGACTAGAAACAGAGTCGCTGTGCTTGGGAAGGTTCTCAGCGGTCCCAGGTCCCAGAGCGATCGATGCTTGAGAATCAAGACAATGCTGATTATACTTCCAAGACTTGTTGGTTCTCTCCCGAAGCAGAAAACTAACCTTTATAGAGTTCTAGCAGTTGGGTACAAGTAATCACTGAAAGTGATACACATGATGATCCATGAAACTAAAACAGATTGCCGAGATCTATTGCGGTAATCATCTCGAATCACTAGATAAGAATGCTTTCTCGTGATAGTACTCTTGATGCTTACATGTTCAAAGTTATGAAATGAGGTGAGGATCATGGTAAGTAAGACTCTGCAGCATGTAAGATAGTGATTGAAAAGCATACACAACGTTAGAGTCTGGCCTTGCTATGACACTTCGACGATTTCGGAATCCATTAGATCTGTTTCTCGACAGTCTCATTACAACGAGAGCTTTGCGCCATTGATGAACTTACGGCCTCAAAATCTCGGAAGTAATCTGGTTCCTGTACCGTAGTTGTTGCCAGTAGTCCGCCGTTTTAAGAATAGCCCTAAGACGTACTCAGTGTGCTGAATAAGTGAGCTAAATCAGTTACAAAATAAATTATATACGCGCTCGTTACTTGAAAAATCCGATTTGTTTTGTACGTTAGCGGACGAGTCGCTATGCCGAAAAGGCGTGTAAAACTTGTGTCAAAAAAGTGCATCGGCAGCTCGTCATAAAATAGATGATTGCGAAGGTCGCACAAAATAGCACTGAACTTCGTACTACAGCAAAATCATTCCTGTAGCTTCCGAAGATATTCAAGAAAACAAATCCGAAAGAAAATCAACAATACCACTGAATTTCTGGCGATGGAGGATATTTTATTGATGTGCTGATATTTTGAAGAATAGAAGGAGGACCCGTTCACGGTTTTTTTTCGACTATATGATAAAACCGAGTTGAGCTTGCGGTTGTGCAACTTTCTGCGCCATCATAGAGGATGCTTGAGCACCTACTAAGCTGTAGGCTATTTCGAAAATTCTTCGGTAAGGCAGCAATGGTGTCCTGCAACCAAAAATGACAGATTGCGATGACCGATAATGTGAACCTTGGCATGTTTGCATTCAGTTCTAACTAGTCCCTTCGAGCGTATTCATCTGTCTGCATATTTGAAAGAGATAAACAGGTCGATTGAAGTTTCGAAAAGAAAACAGCATTTCCATGCCGCTTTCATCACCGTCGAACAGTGATAGTAGTATGGTTGGCAAGCATATCGATATGCGACGGCAGATAAAGCAAATCTTGATACCCTTGCATTCAGTGTGCACAAATATATCAGGAATGTAAAGCGACATCTTTAGTTCTTTTGTAGATTCATGAAGAAATTCAGTCGGCTGGCGGTAATTTCTGCCAACTTAACGAAAACAGTAGAAGAATAGACAGGTAACACGTAAAATATGAGAAAGCTTCAAAATCGTTGAGGAAAGTAACAGTATGCCTTCCTTTTTCTGATTTCTCGGACTCCAGAAAAACCATTTGCGGTCCTATTGACGTTTTGAAGCAGCTGAGAGAAGTAATTTGGCCCAAATTGACGAAAGTGCAAATGGCAGAGTGATTGATGCATTTACCAATCGCTTGTGTCTGGCAGAGCAGAACGGCACTACGAAAGATGGGGAGCTGCGCAGACTTGTTTACGTTCTGAAAACTTAATGTTCTTCTTTGAAGTATCTGTATTTGAAGCATTCGAGAGCAATAGAGTTCTAAGTAGTGTTCTCAAGCTCAAGCTTTGTAGATGAAAAGCGTGATGGCTTGATGCACATGAGAACTTTTAGATTTATTCTATTTACTTGAAGCCAGGGGGCGCACATCTGCGTAGACACCTTGTCAAAACTTCTTCAAGCTTCTGTGGGAATTTTAGCATTATAAGACCTAGAGGCTGATAATGAGACTGATGTTTGCATAGATGATCCATTTGACGGTGCTGCTTTGGAGATAAAACTAAAGGAAGAAGGCAGCATCGATGATTTAATTTGGGTTGCTCGCTAAGGATCCCATGTTTGTGATCCTTTTGTACTTGCAATCCTCATCTGTTTTTCTTTCCCCTACAGAACGGCACACAATGTTGAATACAGTCACAGTCGTGGTGCTTGCCGAACCACTAGAGGTCAAAAGCGCGCGACGAAACATACCGTTGGCTTTTACGGGTTCTATTCAAAGAAGAATGATTTTGCGCTCTACAGATGCTTGTAATACATCGTTGATTTCAATCTGAGTTCGAGAGCCGTGTAAATCTTGTGAAATAACAACTCATAAATATATCGGTTTAACTTGTATGCGAAATCTTCATTTAGGGACCGCTATTGCACCCAAACATAGTGGCTTCCAACTCTAGTCGGAGCGAATGACTCTAGTACGCATCCCAATTTTGCACTTCTACGATCTGGTGGTTAATCTACTCTTGATTGCAGATTTGTCCTGAACGCTTTTCCGCTCCAAACGATTGCTTCTTTGTGGTCTAGTGAGTTTGTCCGTCATCTCCTCTCGAACCACTATTCAGCTACACTTACAAAATATCTCTTACATGTAGGACTCGCTGATGCAAACCCTAAAGTTACTGCGACAAGCCGTTGGTATTCATCTACTCTGATGTCTCTGTCGTGTGCACGCTCAACAGTCCAAAAAAGAACTAAAATCTAGTATTGTATTTAGATAATTTGCTTTAGCACCGATCTTTGCGTACCGCCTGTGAAAGAATAATTCGTCTTTCTTCCCGCCGCGTACTGAGTCAAACGCCAGGTTAAATCCATTCGCGTCGCAGCTCCTGTCGCATAACCCGCTGTCGCGCTCGCGTGCTTGAAATTATATGACGGCTTGGATGCCGTACACAATTGCAAACAATAGAAAGATTGCCGTCCCATTTGTGCACGCGAACTTGAATTGCGTAACATCGATTAGTTCTTTGCGGAGAATAAGAACGATCACACGGCTAGACTTTTCTGGAAACTTTCTCCTGTATCTTTGCTCACATGGATCCGAGAAATTTCGTTCGCACTTACTCTTGAAGAGTTCAAAGCTTTAAAAATGGATGGCCCGGTTGTGCTTCGATATACCTATTGCAAAACACGAGCCGCGCACGCTTCACAAATGCGCACACACAGCCCGCTTAAGATGCCGCGTTTTGTGCCTTGAAAACCCCTTTCTTAACCTCTCAAATAGCTCTGCATAAAACGCAGCCATGTGCACCATAGAAGCAGATCTTTCATGATCTACTAGCATGCAACTAGTATGCTGCCGGGTAAAGACGAATAAGAACCCTATTCCTAGACTTACCCACGTGATTTCGCCAGTGAATGGGAACTGCAGTAGAAACTTAGCTTCCTTGAAGAATCATCGCGATTTTTGTACAGTACAACAGCTAGATACGTGCTGCCTCGATTGAAGACAATGGTTGAAGTGTTAACTGTCAGTTGAAAAATCAGTTCGCTTTGTCCACTCTCTCATTTATCGCATCAACCGTCTCGATCTCTGTTCCATCCAGTTCTATTGGATTCTACTGTACACATTGACGGTGCAAAAGAATTCAAATCCAGTAGCATTTGAAAGACGAGTAAGACTTAGTGAAATACAGCTAGACAAAATGCTTTTTGCTGCATCGGACACAATGTTCGCATTCTCGTAACGAATTTCGCCGAAATCTAATATATATATCCACAAGCGAGCTAGACAGTGGGAGAAAGGTGCCAGCACTGTCGAATCCTTACTTTGAAGAAGGGATCATGTGAAATTTGTGCGTGAAGCGTACGGATATATCCCGATCGTGCTTTGGGTGTGTTCGACAAAATAGTTCGTCGTCCTTCAAATAGGTTCGACAAGTGTACGATACACTTTCTCTGCGTCAAAATATCAGAACTTGCAGAGGGCTTGCTCGGCTGGTCCTTTCAATAATGGAACGCCTTCGTAGGCTCTCGAATTTTATTATGATTCTTTCTGACCTTTCCGAGAGACGTTTTTGGGATTGGTATCAAATTTCAAACAATTTACTTATAAGGCCGCTAATTACGTGCATTATTCATTCCCTGGCTGCTAATTGTTTTGTTCCCAGAAACATCGCTCAGCGTTTGTCTGAATTTGCTGAACATAAAAAGATATCAAATAGGATCTTGCAAACATAGCCTTGGTTGGCGCTAAACTTATCAGTGGGGAACTTCCGTTTTTGTGCCGTGTGCACATTGTACACTTTCGAATAGGGTAGTCATTGGATGTAGTAATCTCACTTTATGTAGTGGAGTAATCGTATTGTAACCGTGTTGGATATGTATGTTCCAAACTCAAACAGGTAGGTGAGTGGCAAGGCACAAATACTACCATGTCGGTAGAAAGCCGTGTGTCACCTAATCTAATTAGGCAACCTCCTCGATTTCTCGGAATCAGGCTGCTTGACCAACAAGTTGTGGCACTTGTCGGAGTTTGTAGTAAGGCGTTGCGGCTGACCTGCCTGCGCTATGAAAGGCTAAGTTGGTAGATCGTAGGTGAATTCGAACGATGTTCCTCCTAGAGACCGCCGTCGTCAATTTTCTTGGGATAAAAGACTGTGACCTGATAGCTACACTGAGAGAAATGTTTGCCTGCAACCAAGCATGGTCATATCGAATGTCGCTCCCAATGCAATCTCTTCCAGCCTGAACTCAGACATGGTTTCTGCTCCCATCTCCATGTTCAATACTTCCTCGTCCAGGGATTGAACTTCTTCCTTCACCCGCTATGGTCCCTAGTATAAGCTGTATTCTTTTGTGTTTCTGACTCGGTTGTTGGCACCTAAAATTCGAAACCTGTTGTATCAAATAGGACTTATGAAATCCATACTCATTTCTATATCGGCAGACCTTGTACCAAAATAGGAGATTGTTTCGTTTAGCTTTTCTGAATACTCCATTTATCAATACTGTACACATGCGTGCTCATTCTCTTTCTTACCAGGCTATGGTAGATCGTTAATAATTAATCCAATATTCAAGACACTGACTTCTTTATCTATCTAACCTTGAAAATCACGAATAAACGTAGGTTGGTGTAGTTTTTAGAAATATGCAGCAAAACTGAGGTGATACGGCCAGTAGATTAGCCAAAACTCATAGAATTAATTGCTGGAATCATACTGAACATTCAATTTTAATTACAGGGAGGTTACATCCCATACGGTACGTCTGCAAAAGAATTGCCGGTTACGTAAACGCATCTCTAATTACTACACGTCTTTTAATTCACAATGCACTAATCTGAGGAAGTTTTTCTTGCTTGAACTTATTCGAATAGCCGTAGGTTCTATCAATAACTACAACAAGTGTTATGTTTGAAAAGACAAAATTAGAAATATTCAGGATTTTCGATTGACTATCCCCATTGCTGTTGCATCCAATATTCATAGCTTTCATATTTATTTAATGGTAGTCTGATAATCCACTGCACTGGTTCCGAAAATTTGGCTCCCTGAGAGCAGAGTGAGGTTTCACCAAGTCCAGCTCACAGCCAGTGGCTCATCGTACGCAAGCAATATAATTCCATTGATATTGGATTCAGTCTGCATTCCAAACCTAGTACTATAATAAAATTTTAACGTACTTACTCAGCAATTCAGATTTGTAGTAACAAGAAGCCTATTATATTCTAAATTATGCTTAATCTATGACGATTATATATAGAATTATATTATTTCGTAACTTAAAAATGATTAAACTACATTTCCAGCACTTTCCACTTCTCAAATTGTCAAATGTCATAAACTGCCCTCTGAATAAATTATATAATTTCGTTTTTCTGTGTCATTCAAACGATTTTTGGGTAATCGAATCCATTTCTTTTTTGCGGCTTCCGCGAATCGAAAGTCATTTCTAGAGGATAATACTTACTGGAATTCCAATTTTCTCTGTTCTATGAGCACAGCTTCATACGGAAGCACTCAGGACTTTTCACACCAACTGAGTATGTTGATGCAGTACAAATACATTCATTCTCTCTGAAATCAACACGCAATCTATAATACCAGTTTAAATTCGTTAATTCGACTGCTTGACAAACACAGAAGAGACTTATGAAGTAATTGTTGATTTCCAAGCTCCGATCTAATCATATTTGTCAAATAATCAGGTATGAGGGCTTGATTTATGTTTTTCGAGTAAAAGATTGGTAGTGACCTTGCCATCCATTGTCTATATTCCTATTATAAAATGTTACAACTGTATTATTTGCCTCGCAATATCCTTAAAATTCGCCATGTTCTTTGCTTTCGTATTCCTTGCTTAGATAAAAAGTGCTTGAAGTACATTTATAGCGGCATGGGATGATTTCTCTCAAGGTGTTTATCGAGCAATTATAGATTAGTACCAAAGCTAAACCACGAACGTCGACCACTCGATGAACAGCTAATTTATCTCTAATTACTTTTCCATTTTTCTCTCTATTTATTCTAATAAGCTCTGCTATCGCCGTTGGCTTTTTTCATCTCTTTTTCTTGCTTAGCTTTCATTCATTTGCCGTGTATTTTCGGCAAACAAGCTATTCCAATCGTTTCATTAGGACCACTGATCTAGAACCAAATCGCATAATGCTTCCTATAAGTGAACTGATTTCGCAGTCACTGATAAACTATCCTGATCTCGCGCTCCTTGAATTCTCTCTGCTATTGTGCATCGGACGTGAGTAATTGCTCATTTACTTCTTGACTCCCGGACATGTTAAAGGCGACCCGAGCGCGTGTAGTCAAGGCAAAGAACGTACCCGATCTTTGTGTTCCTTAACGTGATTCCTTCTATTCGAGCAACTCCGTTATCGCTTTCGGCGTATTATGAAGGGCTTATCGGCCGTTTTATAACCTTGTTGGTCGAACCCGGCACCTTCAAAAATCATTTCCGCCGCATATTCTCAAGCCACCTAAAAATCTGCGGACGTTGGTCCTCCCCCTCGCCCGAAATCAAACCCCAATTGCTATTACTGCTACCAGTGCCAGCCACTCAATCAACAACCATCACAATTTTCGTCAGCGCCCACATACAGGGGACAAAATATAAATCTCAAAGGCCGTGGGGCCTGCGGTGTACAGCGCTTTCAATCTAAATGCTTCAACTGTGATTCAGGTGCTACTTTTGGCTATGCAAAAGTAAATTCCTAGAACTTGCCCGAGCAATGAAAAGAACAAAATGAACTGCTGTTTTAGAATACTAGACACTAGGCTGTGAAGTGCGAACCGTGCCAAGTCAACTGGCATAAAGGCAAGCAAACACTCGTGTCTTTTATCAAGAAGTCACTCCGCGAACGCTATCTACAATGCTTACTACTGTGTTGTGAGCATAGCCGTTTCGAAAACAGAACGCATTATCCTAACATACCTATTTCACACTAACGTTCCTATTTAACTTGTTCACTTTGCATTTGCGAGGCTGACTAGTATATGTACACTACTTCTACTCTATGACTTTGGAACAACCTGTGAACGCATAACGGCTATTACTAAATGAGATCTATTGTACAGAAGATCAATTGTGCGACAATATTAATACTGTATGTAGTGAATTGCAGACAAACCAAGCCAGGATCCAAGCTCAACAATCAAGCAACATTCATTTGTGGCGAACCCTTAGTTCAGAGACAGATGATTCATGCAAATGGCTATATTGTCGATCAAATGAATCGCGGGGCCCTGAATGTAGTAGATAGTTACACTCAAAGAGCGGTGCACGAATACTGGATTAGATACACGGAAACAGAGAAAATATTCAAGTAGAGATGTATTCTAGGCTTCAGAAAGCACAGGTTGCAAGATTTGAAACGTCGGACACGATCAATATCACCAGAGACAAAATGATGAGATTGAAAGAAATAGTAAGATTCCCGCAAAATGCGATTCCGGGATAAGGCAACGTTTTTCGCAAATTCTCATATTTTTAATGACCGTGGATTCGCCGAAATCTATTCAAGCTCTCACGAGCGCTCTTTCGGGAAATATTTCTACACTTTTTGCGGCTTCTTCCTACCATAAGAACGATTTCTGGAACTTCAAGCTCGCTTTCTGATCTGTTCAAATACGTGCAACTTCTAGATGTTTGAATTCTTCTTCGTGAAAAGACTGCAAGTAGCGGCCCGCAGCTAATACTACTTAATGGATCACATCCGCAAGCTTCATGGAAACCAATTTTAGAAGTCAGGCGCGGTAATAAATTTCAACGTCACAAAAAATCTCCGACAACCTCAGAACAGGATGAATTGTACTCGCCATATGTCTTCAATTGTTTTAGAGTTCTATAAAACACATTGCGCAGAGATTTTGGCAATTTTTGAAGTTCGAAATCAGCACAGATCAACTTGTGCTCACTCGGCATCCATTTCAAATGCATGTATTTAGAGTGTTCCTTCTGCTACTGAGAAAGAATTAAAACATTTCCTCAACACTGATACAAGCAGATGTATTATCGCAGCTTTAAGCAAGCGGCGTAATAGATGAAAATATACATTCTTGCTAATCAGTAGTTTGTCGTCGTCTTTCAGAAAGAGTGTTATTGGTCCGTCCTCTTCCGTTTTTCTCTTCCAAAATGACAAAGCATATTCAAAACAATCCTAGAATATTTTTAATTCGGCATTTTCTCACGGACTCTGTGCCGATTTTCATCTTGCCGTGAAATAAAAGGCTAGTGATTTCAACTTCGACTGTCTTCATGGTCGGGTCTACTTTAATTGAAGTTTCAGGGAGCTCGCGTGCTGAAGGCCACGAAAAGGTCACTAACGCCTTTCTGAACAAAGGATTAAAAATGAGATTTAAATTCAAAACGCATCGGATTGAACGCGAAATTAGCGCAAAAAACCTTTTCAATTTGAGATGCTCGGTCAACACATAAATTGTCGTCCCGGAAAATGCTACGATATTCAAAACTATCTTGCTGTTTACAAATTTTTTGCTTTTTTCTTATTTACAAATCCACCTAAATGCCAATTTGGGGGAAGAAACTGACGAGTTCAGTATTGTCGGACAGACGATAAAGCCTGAACGATATTTATCGGAGATCATTTCAAGCACTAGTAACGTTGATGTCCGGAATGAAAGAGCGGGAATCTCAAACCAATGTCATAAAAAGTCGCCAAAGTTGGTGTAGTCGGTGCGGTCGTATTTCTCCATTTTAAGGCCTTTGCTATATTAGTGTGCCAATAGTATTACCCAGCACACAATATTATCTGGAAAAACAATCAGAATCGCTAGTCATACTATATACAATAATTCTCGAGGTCTCAGATTCTATAGTGTGCAAATCAATAAATCTAGATGGCTTCGAACAGTTTCTATGTTGACTTTCCGCTTAGATATTTCAAGGGCAAGAAATATTTTACGATTTCACACTTTCGTGTTTATTTCATGGAATGAAACCAGTTGCTTGTACCGAGTTCATCAATCGATGTCTACTAGAACTCATTGACCGTATCTCAAGCTGCACTCTTGTCGAATTTTCCCCTTATGAATTTTCGCGATTTCTCCGAGATAGGCGACAACTTTTCTTTGAATTGCAGGTCTAATTCTGCTTCAGCCGCATCTTCTTGTGTTAAATTTCTCGTATCATGAATAACTTCATGAATTAACTTGATGTTTACAACTGTTCGCTTTTGCTTATACACAAAGCACTTTTGAAGATCTCTCCAACGACTCAGGCTTCGCATTTTAGCAGATACTTTTTCTCCAGAGCAGATCCGGTGGTGCAAGGTTGTAATTATGCTACTTACAAGCCGTGAGATGATAGCTCGACAAAAACAATCCAAAATTGATAAGTTGATCACTCGCTTATATCAGTAGATTACCCTGCAAGTTTTGGATCAGATACGCATACACTTGATGAACTACTGTATGTAGTTACAGTTTTGTATGAACAGGCGGTCAGAGTTTTTGGAGCCATTTCTCCTCATTAAATACAACCTCTCTGCTAATTTTTAGCTCTGAGTACACCACATTTATTATATGATGCCTTGATTTCGGCTTTGTTCTATGAAGGCTAACAACTTGCAGTATCCGATTCATCGTTGTTTTGGCTTGAACAACGTTCACCTCGTTTTCCCATATAATTGCTATCCGAGATAATTGAGTACGTAATTTATAATGCAACGCAATTGAAAAATGGGGATCACCAATACTCCTAGCAATCAAAAGGCGAAGACTAAATACAGTACTTAGGGTACTGTGCGCTATTGGTTATGGAATAAACATGAATACATATGATAAACTGCTGCCTGAACTCTTACATTTTGAATCAGCCAATAGCCTGGATTTTAAAAGCCATCACATTTCCTTGAATTCGAGTTGTCTATTTATTACGTGCTACGAGCAGTTATCTTGCACGTGCTTCATCGACCCGCTCATACTAAATCAATATCGTGATTCTCGCCTTTCTGTCTGTTACTTGAATGCATGGGACATTGGTAATTTCCATGCCTCAGATCTTGTTTTGAATAATTTACCGAAATCCAGAAATCTATTCCAATCAAACGCGTCCGATATACGGAAAACTTTGCAAACAAGCATACTTTTTACTTGTAGAAGAACACGCAACAAGCTGCACTAAATATCCAGGTAATTCTAAAAACGATCATTGGATTCCGTGTGCATACAAGTAGAGAAAGTTTCTAAACAAGAATAGATTAAGCCGAAACTAGAGCATTGTAGTTGATGCAGACTGAATTAGAATTTCAGCTTTCTGCAAGAGAATATCGACTTAAGAAGAAGGAGTTGTTCCAAAAAGGAAATTTGGAAAGTCTCAATTTTATTCGGAAAGTCCCTCTCATCGAAACCAAGAGAGTGATCCCTACCTAAACTCGATATTGAAAAATAAGAACGTATTTGAAATTTTGATGCTTCATCACCTTTAAGACTGGCGTAAGAGTAGGAATCCATCGTCGCGACTGAAGCTTAAACATTGTCTGATCAATTTTTTGGGCGGATAAGAATGCTGACAGTATGCTAACATCATTCTTGATCTGGAGCTTGAAAACAAACAACCAAAATTTTTAGTTCATTACTCTGACTGCTACGAGGAAAGAGTCAACAATGTATTTACAGCTTCGTAGATTGCTGACACCAATTTGGAGCTGTAGATATCCTCTGTTCCCTCTTTTAGGGAAAGGGAGAACAACTGAATATCGGCATTCACTATTGCGGAGAGGACTGAAAAATGTACAACACCGTTCACTAGATTTCCTCTCCTTCATCTGATAGCCAGACAATCTACTGCTGCAACACGATTTCGGAGTAGCCGTCGTTCTACTTCGCATTAATACTGTTTCAAAACCCTGCTGAATCGCGCACAACTGCTCAATATACCTAGCTCAGGTTCCGCGCTCAGCAAGTGTTCCCACGACCCAGTAATGTATGAAAATACAGTATGGTAATAAATAGCAGTCCAGAGCTGCACAATCTCTCCCGAGTGTTGATCACCCTGAAAGTAAGATCAATCTCCGCATAGAGGACCAGATCCGGGAGAACTCGCAATTGTTCTGTCCCGTTTCTCGCTTCAATGCCCAATCACTGTTTGCCATTTGACTCAAATGTCGCAAAATAAACGAACACATCTACTCTATTGCACAGTACTGTACACCGATTGATCTCTGTTCATGACCGAGGACGGCAACGGAAATCATTGTGATCCAACCACATGCGCGGAAATGACAAAACACATTTTAAATTCTATTTGTTCGATGCATCTACGTCTATTGCGTCGGCACTGATCGGGGAATTGTTCGGATGTAGTTGACTACGATTTTCGTTTAGCGTTGGCGTTTTCGTGTGTGCGGGAATAGGTGTCGGGTGAGTGTGGGTGGATGAAGGATCTGTACTGAGTTATCACGACTATAAATGTGCTGCGGTGCTCCATAAAACGAGAGGAAGCCATTCACCACAACGACTACCCACTGCTGCTCTCAACATTCACAGCGTCGCAATGTACACGATCAAGATCTTTACGGCCGCTCTACTCGGCCTTGCAGCTGTTGCCGCGGCGGGGTGGCCCTGTCCTCGCTACAGGGTGAAAGTCGTCAGCGGGACTAGCCACAACGCGCAAGGGCTGAAGCGTACGGTAGACAGGTTCAAAGCACTGCTCGGCGGTCAAGCTAATGGTGCGCGACCCGGCCCGCTCGAGCGTGGCTTCCGCGTCATCAACTGGGACGGTGGCGCGCCATTCGACATGCCGTTCGATTTCTTCAACACCAACGCGCCGCTCGGCGCTTTGTTCTTTGCGAAGGGAAATAAGTTTGCGATCAGCAACCCTCTCGACAACAACCC
>JAAUYH010042525.1_pt1 | contig 13476 bp, 8 predicted proteins | sample 7278061 | NCBI WGS metagenome assembly JAAUYH01 (sample SAMN14350203, study PRJNA611818) | marine sediment metagenome | isolation source: surface marine sediment (0.6m) | place: French Polynesia: Moorea | collected 2018-08
AGTAAAATAAATAGGTTTTCGTGGAAGAGAAATAACTTGCATTCCCAACTATTCAATTCGTAAGCTTCAACGATTTTCATTGAATTATTCCGAAGTTCTTGAACCCAGATCAAGACACATCTCGTTACCCGAAATGGGTTAATAAATCATCAAGCATCTAAGACTCTATGAATCTGAACTTGGATCAAAATTTACCCAATAATTACTAAACATTAATTACAACGTTAAGGTACTACTATTTCTGTATACAATTGCATCAAAATAAACACATTTTACTTATTCCTGCAGTACCAAAGCGATGACGAGACCAAATCGAAATAATTGATGAGGAAAGAGACAGAAATAAATAAAAATACGACTTATTTGAGAGATTCAAAATTTAACTTGTTTTCGTGTGCTCCATACACAAATATAAAATTGCATCGACTCGTTTCGATTTTATATTTTACAATTAATTAAGAGCCTCGTTTTACATTTTAAATCCATATGTCTTGACTCTCATGAGGCTTCAGAAAACATATTGCTACTAAATTCTGTGCGTAAATGAAGCAGATCGATATTCGTACGGGAAATGAGCAGCTACTGTTGTCAAGTAGTGCACTTCAAAACTTTGCTGAATATCATCGTACACCTCTTGAAACGTAATAATGAAGAGAAGCAGTTTGGACAAGAGCTTAACTCAATCATATGCAGATTGAATTGGGTGCTCTGTGTCATGGATACCAAGAATGAAAACGGAATTCTATATTTAGAGACCGTTCAGTAGTGAACATAATAAAAAATTTCATTTTATGTACCAATCGCTTGTTACAAGGAAAAAACAAAAACTTCTTTTGCGTCTTAAGACTCCGATGCTGTCATTAAACGAGAATATTTAACTGAAGGTAATACACAATTTCAATCATTCCAAATTATTTTTACTCAGACTCTTTCTTCGGTGTAATTGGTCTGCTATTCCAATGCTAAAATCTGTCGGTTATCTATCTGTAATACGCGTAAATTCGACAGCTTAGCCCATAATAGAAAAGCTAGAAAAACAAAACTAAATCTATTTTCCAGCTTAAAGCTGGATCAGAATCTGGTTACGTATTTCTTGGGACTATGGAAATTGGAGGAAGAGTATTTTTACTGTAAAAATAATTCCTGGAAGATTATTTAGTGTAGGCATTGTCATATCTTTCCTGCAGTGCTTAATGGCTCTCGGTGACTCAAGTAACTGACCTTCAACAGTATGCCTAACTACAACAAGCATTATCGGCAAGAAAAGCTGGATGTTTCTTAAAGCTGTTGGTTCATCATTTAGCTTTCGAAAATTTTGGCAATCAGAGCGTTTGTCTAATGTGGGCACGATTATGGTTGCGCTTGATTCACCGTCAGAATTTTCCAACCATCTTTTCAAGTAATTTACAATTTTTATGGTGTAAAATTAGTTATGTTAAATGTTTTTCCAGGGGGCTTGCTCCTGTTTTTAATCCTCTTCCTATTTTATTTATTTTTATTCTTTAGTATTTTAGTTCTGCGCTAGATCTAGGAGACTCACCCATTTTTGGGTAGTACTTAGATAGTAGTTTCTGTTGTAACCAAACTAATCTTTGTGGCTAGGCTACTCTAGTGTGGACTTCGTTTCTCTGGACTCGTCCTGATTGCGTGTAGTGCTAGGCTGCGGCGGTTACTCTACATTTGATCGTAGATCATCCCCCAACGTCTAGATATTATCAACCGCCTTGCCGTTTTGGCCTGGTGGTCCGTGAACTGCCCTCGCGCTATTTTGCGCCATACTAGGGAAGAATTTAATCATTATCAAATTTTCGACTTCCGCCAAGTTTTTCAGAGTACAAATAAGCCTACGACATATACCAGATACAATGAAAATCTTCATGCTATGCTGCTGATTGGAATGCATCACTAGAGAAAATTTCATAAAGCCCTTCCTGATTTGTACAGTCTTTCAATGAATACCAAAATTATTTTAGATAAGTGGAAATCGAGTCGAGGGGTGGCTATTTATGTGACTACTGTGTCACAGGTAACAAGCTGAGCCGAAAAAAATTTAATTTAATCGAACAAATGTGTATACACAGAGTAACTGCACCTAATGAATATCGAATTGAAAACAAAGGAAGAAAGAATTGGAGTTATTATTCTACAAAAGAAATCTTTCACTTAACTTTTGATTTTGCCGAGAAGATTAATTCGCTGTGAAAAAAGCCTCACTTTCGTCACTTTCAATTCTTTCCAGGGCTCAATTACAATAATTGAAGTATTTTTCTGGTAAACCTGAAGGTTGTGAATATCCATTGGCTGCTATAAGGGCAGAGGCTCAATAGTAAGGATGCACTGGATGCTCAAAGTGTGTTAAAGGATTCAATAAAGATTTGAAGATAAACAGCTACTGCTAAACTGCAACATCCTTGATTGTACATGCAAGTAACTGCTCTGGCAGAACAAAAAGAGTGATTTGCAAAAAAAGCGTTACTCAAAAGGTGCAAACTCAAAGAAATATTGGCCTAGTCTTGAAAGTATTCGGTCTACGAAAGAACCAAATATAAAAATCGCGCCATTAAACTTGCATACAATTGTAGCTTATTGGAGACGGATGTTTCAAAAAATAACTATATTACCAATCAAAACATAGAAAATTATAGCAAGATTGCTGATTCTTTGATAAATTTTCCGTTCACTAGATTTATCGTTCGGTCTTAACGCAATTTAAAAATATGACATATTCTAGGTATCCTTGAAATCAAATTTTGAATTTTTCAATCTAAATGAGTCTCAATTAAGAAATTAAGTGAACAACTTTTAGGTTTTCTAGAAAATCATGCTAAGTATGTGCTCAATTTTTCATTTGCATAGGAGAGTAGTGAAAATCGGAGATGGTTGATTGTTAAATTTTGCGATCGCTTTGCAGCGACAAATGATTAATATTATTTGAAGTCAGAAAATAAGACTTCGACTTTTTTTAGCAATTAGCATACAATTCAAGCCTTCTATAATGAAAATGCAGATGACCAAGAAAATGCGACATAGAGTACTTAGGTACTGAGAATATGCACATACAAACGTAATGTATCTTGACGATGTTTCTAGATATGCTTGCAGAAGCACCTACAACTGCGATCCAGATAATTTAATATGTTATCTCGCGTGACAATGGATGTACACCTGAGAAAGTTTTGATACGACAAGTATTCTTGAAAAGCTATTTGGGGATATTTCAGGCTCTAAATACCTAATTAGATACATCAGCAACCGGAATATAAAGAATAATGTATTTATTTGGCGACTTCCAGATGTACATTGCGGAATTATCCACATAAATTTCATATGAGATATGTTGCCTAAGATGATTTAGAATTTTAATGCCAAATGTAGTAATCTTATTGCTTTACCCTCATTCCTACCTAACATTCCCTTTCATTGTTGTGTACATAATTCCCGTATGAATGCATTTATACAAGTAAAACATGCTTGTTGAAAAAGTTATTTACGCTGTTTCTGTATTAAATCTTACCAAGACTGCATTTGGCAACAGTAGGTAGCACGCTCACAAATCATTGTTAGGATGTAGCACTCTTTCAACCTTGAATTCGTATTTTTGTGGTTGTAGAAAGAATGAAGAAGCATCACATTCACGCGCATTTGTAAATGGAATTATTACAGTTCGAACAGTTAAACACGCTTTTGATTCACTTTTGGGACGATAAACTAAATTAAATAACAGGGATATCAGGTTTTGTTAAACAATAATTCTATATCCGATATGGCGCGCAGAAAAATTTGTCAATTAGGCAACTATGAGACAAGACAAGGACAGTTACAGTCAAGCGAAAAGTGTCTCCAGCTTCGATTTCCTTGGCCGATTTTTCATTATAATTCAAAATAATCCTAGCTAATGAGCTTACTGGAAATATAGATTAAGCAGTAGGGAATAATCTACCATACTCAAAATCTTTTGCATAGGCCGTACTCGAACGTAACGCACCAAACAAATATTCCTCTTCAGACCATACGGACATCAGTAGCTTCGACCAACTCGTTACTGCTGGGCCAAATTGTGCGTAACCATAAGCATGCGTAAGTAGTTCACCGTTCAGCACGGCCCGTCTGCAATGCCATCGATTGTATGTTTTTCAAACTGTACAAATATACATGGATACTGGTTTGGGAGAAACCAGTAGCTTAGCAACAAAATCTTTATTTTTCAGCACGCTTACCCGGTCCACCTCACCAAAAATGAAGACCACCGTGTTCGCATTCTTCGGACTCGTTGCTACTGCTCTGTCTGCTAAGGTGGACGTCACAACTCTCGAGGGCGTGCTGGCCAAGGGTGAGGGTAGGGTGACTTCCGCTGCCACTGCCGACAAGAGCTCTGGATTCGCCTCGGGTGCAGTCGACGGTGACGGCGCCGTTCTCGGCATGGCTCAGGCAGGTGGCGCTCTGGCTGGCGCCCTTTCCTCTCCGTACTTGTAAATTAGCACTACTGTAGCAGCAAGCAGGAGCATGGAAAGTATGGGTAGACTGCTTCAAACTTGCATTCTGTTCGGTTCTGAGAGACGATTGTTAAGTGTGAGAGAGAATGAAACACTTCCTCACGATCATGCTAAAATTTGCATTGGGAAGTCAGTAAAATATGATTGATGATCTTCTTGGGAAATGCATTCTTCTTCTAAATGTGATCAATTATTACCTATCGTTTACTGTAACGTTCAGCATCCTATTACCGATTCCTTGATTTTGCATGGGCAGATTTTCTGATTTCCATTGGACCAAGGAGCACGATGACGTGATTCTTACTCTGGGATTCGTTCGTGATCGCATTGATCTCCGTTATGCTCATCTTACAATAGGTGCCCGGGAAAAGAGAAACGACCGTTATGAGCTAGATCGGCGAGCCATTGCTAAACAAAAACATGAGTTTTAGTACTGATGATCATGGGTGGGTGCAACCAAAGGTACATTTTGGACAAACAGTGAGTCAATTAATAAAACAAAGGATAGCTTAGTTCTGGTTCATTCGCACGATTGTCGTCAAGAATGAAGCGTTTTTAATGAAAACTTGAAGAGTAATAACTTGTTCAATGAAGTTATGTTCCCAAGAGCTGAAGAGCATTTTTATGAGAACCCTCAACTCGCAGACAACAGCCTTGCTATCGAGACAGTATCAAGTCATAAAATATGTGCGAAGGAAAATGAAATATTCCCGATATCAAATGTCACGGTTTTAAAAAGCAGTATGAATATTTCCGGACACAACATAAAAGTTATTCAGTACGAGTCCTACCGCTAAATGAGACCATTCTTACCGTGGTAAACGACATCGAATTTTCAGATTTCCACTTTAAGTTACTGCAGTACCAACCTTGTTAGGAAAATAATTAGTCGAGTTTCGAAACGTACACCTTCCCATTATTTGTCGGATTTCTTTTCATCAATTTTTCTTAGATTCTCAACATGCTTCGATTCTAGGATCAAACAATGATAATGAAAACACATGGGACTGTTACAGGTTGAATTCTAAAGGGTATTATAGTAACAACTTGCTCAGTAACAGGTTATTGAATATTCGAGCACTGCAATTACTAAACAAGTGCTACCGCAGTTGCAGTTAAAAATAGTTCCAAATGATAAGGCACAACTACTTCGTAGTATCGTAGAATGGGAAAATGAGAGGTATTACTGACATTGCTGGGAAAAAGCAGGCGAAATTCAACCTTGACAATTATCTCGTAGGCTTTTGGAACTATTCCGTGCTTTGTACGCTCAGTAATGAATCTATTCCTCATTGAATTAATTTGGTTCACGGTCAAAATTCTTCTGCGATTTGTCAAACCATGTTGCAACTGACACATTTCGAAATGATAACTTACTGTGAGTTTTCAGAACTGTTCAATGCAAAGAAGACCCTTTTGGAAAATGTCTCTCAACATCTAGCCCGAATGGATTTTCCTTGTGCGGATTCGTCAGCTAGTTTCGACAGTTAACGTTGCGATTTTCTCTCTGGATGTACGAAAGTGATGTTGATGGCAACGAATTGGTGCCGCCTTCGGATTGGGCGGCAAAACATTACATTTTGACTACTCTTCAATATGCTAGCAATCGTCGTGTCGAGATGCGGGCTGTTTCTTACATGGAAACAGGACATTGGTGCAAGATTCAAAAGAAGAAACTATTTCCCAAGAAGATGATTAATCATATTTTACTGATTCCTCGTACCGAAATTGTTTGAACGAACCATTCTAGATTTGATCCACTGGCTCTGTACACGATCCTTCACTATGACAGAGCAGCATTCAAGCTGTAAGTGGTTTGCTTATACTTTCCATCCTTCTGTTTGGGGTTACATTTTTGCTGATTTACAAGTACGGCGAGGAAAGGGCACCAGCTATGGCGCCACCGGCCTGAGCCATGCCGAGAACGGCGCCGTCACCGTCGACAGCACCCGACGCAGCGCCTGAGCTCTCGTCGGCAGCGGCAGCGGAAGTCACGCCACCCTCACCCTTGGCCATCACACCTTCGAGAGTGGTGAGGTCGACCTTGGCAGATAGAGCAGTAGCAACAAGTACGAAAAAGGCAAACGCAGCGGTCTTCATTGTTTGAGTGGTGGATTCGGTTTGTGAGATGAACAATAAATAATTTGTTGGTAAGCTGCTGGTTTCTTCCGAAGCAGTAGCATAAAGTATTTATACGGTTCGGGAAACAGAGAATTGATTGCATTGCTGATGGGCCATGCCGAATTGTGAACTTGCCCATCCTTTTCATTACGTAAAACTCGGCCCGGTACTGAAGAACTACTCGTAGATACAGAAGTTTGTAAATTTCTGAAAAAGAATCAGAGTTTTGTACTGAACTTTTTACTACCGTAAACGGAAAATTTGTTATCGACGATAATATAGGACAATTTATTTAAATATGCAGAAATGGACCGCGCAGTTTTTTTAAAGTACTAGCGTCCAGCAAGGGAGGCGGCTGTACTCCTATCATTCTGATACTCGCCTGCAATCTACGCATGTTGTTGTTTGATTGTCTTTCGAAGTTTGTCCATCCAGTAATTATAGTAATATAGTGTAGTGTGCCGCTTACTGCTGCTAGACCCTTCCAAAAGTAATTTGGATACAAATAATTGATAGTATTTACAGTATTATAATATATATTTCACTTACTTTTGGAAAGTTGATCAAGGAAATAGTTCTTTGTAACTGTTTGTTATTCAAGTTTACCTATGAATCATCATTCCAGCCAATGAACATTTCATAAGTCAGTGGACTTATTCGTTCTGGCTTGCTGCCAAATTTGTGAAAACAATGAATTTATCGGGGACGTATGAAACTGTGCTCTGTTGGAGTGGTACAAATCCTTGAAGTCGAGAACAATGAAAAATAATAGCTTACAATTTGACTGTATCGTATCATCGAATTGACGGTTGCCATTTATGTCAATCATTTAAATTTACTTTCGAAAACGTCTATCAGCCACAGGGTCAATGTTTTGAGTGTACAAGATTATGAATTACTTTTAATCAAATTTCTCGTTTCAATAATTATTTCTGTAGAGATAATTTGAAGTGAAACGAGAAGGCTTGTACAAGAGTAGCAGGATAAGTCATTAGTACTAAAGTATTGTGACCAACTTAGGCATTAGTCGTAATTTTTTAGTAAAGCAGCTAACAGTTCATCTTGCACCGAAATATGAATCTTATATATGATAAGCTGTATTTCTTTTCTATTTGATTCTAGTTGTACGTATTTTTACTCAGAATCATCAATATTTTTGGATGGTTGAACTTGATTATAGTTTCTATAGGCCCATAATATCCCACTTTTTGCGTCTTCCTAATATTTTGAATCCAGCGTCTGTTTAAAATACGGCATCTTCTGAAGCGCTGTTGGACAACAGAAAAGCATAGATCACACCAGTTACTGAATTGAAACAGAATTGTACGTTATTCATTACGAGTTGGATCAAAAAATCCAACATTTGTTTCCAGTAGCGATTTGATCGAGAATCCATACAAAATTTTATTAACAAAGCGAGAATAAAACAAGTAGATTCTATTTTACGAATTTTTACTAATCACAAAATCATATGAAGAATTCTTATGAATGAAGTTTGGAGCTAGCGCATCATGAAAATATGGAGAAGTGCTTTATTGTAAAAGGCGATATCGCTACTATATGAAAAATTTGTAATTTAATTAAAACATATACAAGATTTCAACTATGTTAAGAATACGGACATTGCTTGCTACATTTCTGTTTAGTTAGAAAGTATTATCTCCAAATTTTTAGTGAGTCATATCTCGATAACAATTCCGAAAATCGTTCTGAAAGGCTACCGGTCTTTAAAACGCGACAGGTTGTTGTGCTGTTGAACAACGGCTAACAGTGTTGCTGCATGCTGATTTTCAAAAATAATTGAAATAGATCAGATCAGGCTAACCAAATTCTCAGTTCCTAAAAACGCTGTATTATATGATGAATTTCACGCTTTCTACCAATTTTTGGATCCTTTACAATTCGCTGTAATGTATCTGCAACAAGAGAACGACTAATTTAGCTATACGGATTCAACTTTTGTATTCAATAATTAAATGTTGGCTTCTGGCAATCTAGAGCGTGCAGGCATGATTTTTGTGACTTAGTTGTCCAGTTAGTGGATTATTGGAAGGAAAAATTTTAGCAGTACAAATTCGTTGCATGGTATGAGTTTATTGAATCCAATGATGAAGTAAGAATGTATTCTGCCACAGTGACACTATGCAAGACGACCGAACTTTGGTTTCAATAAGTGAAGCATTTACCGTATAGCTTCCTACCCATATTTAGAAAAATTTCGGCCTTTTATGAATCAACATACTATTTGGCAGAAATATACAAAGTATATGAGAAAGCCGAAACACTGGCTGTTCACGAGCTTTGCATATACAAAGAAAACAGAAGTGTTTATTGAAACCACGAAAACATTTTCATTGGCTACTTTTGAATTGATTGTACGCGCGGTACAAGTCTCCCTTTCCACAAGCTAGATCAGCTTATCTTTTATTCTCTGCAATTTGAATTGAATTTGAGCTTCCAAAGTAGCCTTAAAGCTTAGGAATGTTCTCTGAGAATCCTATGAGGCAAATTTTTTAAGCGACTAATCGTATAATTATAGTTTTGAAGATCTTTGTACAAGCGCTGCAGAATTTACGAAGTATTTTCCATTCATAGAAAGCACTTTTTGAAATCAAGATGACGGTTGTTGTCTCGTCTAACTTGAAATAGAAGTGATCCTCTGTAGAAATATATCACTGGCGTTCTGGGATTTTTCTGATCTGTCTGGCCTCGATCTTTTCATTGTCAGTCGCAAAAATGAAGCCACGAAAGAAAACGTGGATGGGAGCCCTAATTTCTGCGAGCCGCGTTGATGAGACAGGCTCTAGAAACGAGAACAACTCCATAGCTGAAACTGCTTGCCCGTAACACATCCACGGACTTTGCTGTCATTGCAAACACTGCCCGACCTTCCTTTCTTACAAGTTTCTCCTAAAGTTCGTCAAATTCGCGAAATAAGTCTATTTCGGAAATCCGTATCGTTGGGCGGTGACTGATCGTGAGCGAAAGCGACTACTGTGCTGTGTTTGTATCGTTGTTCGCTTTTGGAGTACTCGAAGTGAAGAGACGCTGTCTTCCCTTTGTGTACGTAATTCGTGTTGTACTGTAAAGTTCTCAAGTTTACATTAACTACGATCTAGAATTTCTGCTTTGAATCGTGCGTGATCATACTTCGACTGATTTCGCTATATCTTGGTCTGGACTTGAAGAAATCTCGAAACCCGCTATGTTACTAGAGCAAATTCGACAAGACAGCTGTCCGCTGAAAGGAATATTCGAAGTGCATAATGGTGCTCTAATGCCAGGGGAAAATTATACCAATCCTAGTATTCAACCTACATATCTCAAACGATTCTTTCAGAGAACGGAAGTGACCATTTATTTGTGTGAAACTTCACAGTCAAGATAATGCACGCTATCGGCAACTATATTAAGTTGTGTTGCAGCTCTAGAATAGCTGCGTTCTCTAATTTCTGTGAGACTCTAGCAAAGCTAAACAATCTTCTCCCAAAGTACACAGTACTGGCCGAGACTGCATTTCCTCATAAAGTAGAGGACTTGTTAGGCAAAATAACGCGAGCTCAAGAAGATATCGAGATAGAAACTGGAAGTAATGTTTGCCCGCTTTCGAACGCGAACCGAAACGTGATGCTATAAACTAGCACCATGCTACTTATATAAATACAATTTGACTAAGTATACTGAAGGCGATAATGCATCTTCTAAATATTTTATTGACTTGCATAGACTGGTAACAGGAATACTTAACATACGAAAACAAGACTCCATTGATCTTCGAATGTGGAGTTGGACTGAAATTCGCCTCATCCTTCCAAAGTCACCTATCGCTGTTTGAAACGTAGCATTCTCTTCAGTTTTCAACTTCAAAGCTAAGCAGCCTAGGACATTACTTTTGTGGAGTTATGTGAAGTCTTCTAACGCTCAAATTGCGCAGCAAGCGTAGAAGTGTAAACAATTCGCACTAAATTTTTTATGAAAGCAGTAATACAGACCAATCAAAACAGACTATTAATTTAAATATCCGATTCGTTCTCGACAAGCTTTTCGAGCACGAAAAGGTGTTTGTCAAGTCAATAACACAAATACAACCATCTGCTATCTAACTTAGTCAACCTAATTCAGACACAGCAGTCCACAAGTCGCCCCTTCCTTATCGAGAGGTCGAGTTGAAGGCGTCTGAAAATATGAACACTATAACAAACAGATTTTCTAAGAAAGATTGAGATGCGCACTCAAAAACCGTTTTCCAGCCGAACAACAATAATATCTGCTGAACTACCTTAGTGAACCGACCGCAACCCGTTTGTGAACGTATTTTAAATGACTTTCGGAGAACCACTATTTATGTAAAACCCACCAACAGCCTTCGGAGCATTCAATTCACGCACCTATCAACACAATTACTAAATGAGCGCAATACTGAGGCCCAAGACAAGTCAATTACACGAACTCCACTCAGTGCGAAGGATGATGAATCTTTGCCGTAAGTCGCTTTGACTAGGGTAGACTAATGCAAAGCATTAAACCGATTCTCTGTGGCGTGATCATCACAATGAACCAAGATTCGGGCCACTGATGCCTAAAAACATAGGAATTTCACATTTCATACAAAAACTAGTCTATTTTTCTTAGACGCTTCCACTTCACGCGAAAACAATCAACAGTTCCTTAAAACTGTTAAGAACTGGAATTTAGATTACTCAAATGTTACCTTTTCTATTGTCTAGTACTGCGGGGGGAAATAACTACTAGAGGCATTTGCTATTGAGATCATCCGAAAACCACCTGTAGCGAAACTCGTAATATTCATAGGAAAGCCGCAAATTTGACGGCGAACAATACTATAATTGAAACAGAATAGCAGCGAATCTATTTTTTCAGAGATAAATTAGGTCGGTAAAGTCATAAATCTCAATGCGTGCTTCGATTTAGCAGAGTTTCATAGATCAACTCAAAGAATTTATATCTGAAAGTCGGTTTCAGCTTCAAACGAAAATAATGTGGTACACTTATCTGGTTTTCGAAGGATACTTGTCTAAACTAGAGGGAAAGCCGGTCGAACCTTGCATTACCGAACAATGTCTAAATTTTTAAACTTAAAGAAAGATTGAAGCACAAAATATTTTGGTTAGTCAACAAGATAGCAACCGGCTCTACACTATTTTCTACGAAATGACAGGAGTTCTTACAGTTATGTCAAAATAAACGATGCGAAAAGTTATACAATTCTAATCTATTAGTAATGCACTTCTCACTCTACGGCAAGGTTAAATTTTAAATGTTTGTTTGATGGACATCTATTATTATTTTCAAAATTTGTACATACAGCTTTTAATGGAAAGTAAACTCAATTTGACGGTACTCGATCTGGTAATTATGCATTATCCAACAAGTACATAATCTGCGATTTGAAGATCAGATGATAAATTTTAGTTCAAGGCTCTTGCTCAAAAGCAATTAATATAGCACTGCGTGCACGAAGTAAATGCTGCGAACAAGAAAATGCGAACACGGACCCTTCAAATATCTTCTGAAATAAATGAATATAATTAAAAAATTTCGCCAAGTAGTAAAACACAATTTTTAAGAGCAATATCTCTGTGAAAAGGTTCATTCGCAAATGCTATAAACTTCAAGCGTCATAGCTCTTTATTGCAAGAAAACCAGGAAGTTTGTACTCATGTTATCCTGAAATAAAAGCAAACGTTGGCTAGAAATTTCTGAACAGTATAGTACACTATCGAAAACTAGTAAGGTATTATAAAACCACACATGGTTTAGTTTTGGTAGGTGCTACTGTGAATTTTTTGAGATAATTCATATATTAGATCGATTTCGATTACAGTGAAGGAGGAAAAATTCATCAATAAATATTTAATTCTGCCTATCTCATAGTGTCCATCAAGAAAGAACGAGAAATATTTGTGCACAAAAAAACGACAGAAAAGCTCAATAAATCACGATATGCTATATGTTTGTTACATACAATATGTATCAGTTCGTTATTTTTTAGCGCGCGTCAACAACGTGCCTCGGTAAGTAAAACCATAGAATTTGTTGATAGTTAAGTAATCAGTTGGTCTGGAACTTGTAGAAATCAGATATTGAATCAATTTCTCCGGAATATCATCGCATATGTCCAATTTGTTCCCTTCATTTTCGAATCTTTTTCCAATATATCAGATTATCTCGTATATTTATACATCATGTACTGAATTTGAAGTTAATCAGTTATAGTTTTAGCGGATTGTAATGCATATACAACATTAGCTGACTGTGCGAATTCAGCTTGACGGGAAAGATTACCGGACACAACATATAAGAAACAAATACTTATGAATCTTATGAGTGGCTTACTTAAAATATCAGTTAAGATAAAAAAAATTAGAAGCACATAAGGTACGATTAAATTACTTATCGGAAGTCATGAGCGTTAATTATATTAGAAGTAATTATTTTGCTTATAGATAGGTCACTCATTAGCAAACTTGTGAAAAATATATTCTGCTTCAGGTAATTCAACTTATTTCGTATTTGATTTACTTTTTCAATTATTTGATGTTGAATAAATGTTTAAACTACATATTATTCTGAAATATTTATTTCATTGGAGCAGCACTATTTGCAATTACCATATCATATTCTTTCTGCGTGTAAACTAGATAGAGTTCATGCGACGCACGAAGTCAATCTTAAACTACGCCACGACAACTAATGCATGTAATAATAAGTCTTTGTGAATTTTAGCAACACAAAATAATTGAATAATTCACGCTACTTGTTTTGAATCCCGAGCGATTTGTTCTCTGAAACTTTGATCTAGAATAATTTGTTTTCTTGGGGAGCAGTACAATTTGATTTA